>Ga0213864_10000150_pt1 | contig 30100 bp, 17 predicted proteins | sample PICome_5_FD_160078 | JGI IMG/M metagenome (GOLD analysis project Ga0213864, IMG submission 160078) | Coastal seawater microbial communities near Pivers Island, North Carolina, United States - PICO247 | ecosystem: Environmental > Aquatic > Marine > Coastal | place: USA: North Carolina... | reverse complement strand
CTTCACTTTAGACTTTAATCTTTTTACTGCTTTTTCAATAGTAGCAAGTTCAGACCTTGCCATAGAATATTCATGATCGGATTTATTTGATGACATAGTACAATATTCTACTTGAATCTTTTAATATTTATACTTTTATTGACTTTCTTCAACATTTTTCTGCTGTTTTAGTAGTTTAGATAATTCCGCTGTTGATCCAATGAAGAGAGCATTTGTAACATTTGTTGGACCATTAGATCCATTATTTTCATCAATATCCTTAATTTTTTTCTGAAGATCTAATAGTTTATCTGTAGTATCTGATACATTTTTAATTAATTGTCCAAGAACTTCATATGCTCTTGGAGATTCTGTTTCTTGTGCCAGTTCAAGAACACCATTTATTGCTTCTTGTCCCTTCTCAATTATTGAATATAAATTACCTCTAGTGTATTCATAATCTTTTTCAATATCATCAGTTTTTAATTTATTTTTTTCTAATTCTTTGTTAATAGTAATTTTAGAGTTATTTTCTGATTCTATAGATGAATCTACAATATCTGAAGATACATTAAAAATATTGTCTAGTTGTTCAAAACTTTTATCCATAAGTATTACCTCAAATTATGTCAAATCCACCAAAACCAAAATCATCCCCAAATTCGATTAAACTATTATCTTCTTCAGTAATTTTATAAACATTTGTTCCGGAAACATGAATGGATATTTCTGTGTTATAAGATCCTCTTATAACATTTAATTTATTTCCATCTTTACTTAAAATTTGCATAGTTTCATTATCAACAGTAATATATGAATTATTTTCAATAGTTGAAGAATCTACAACTTCAATGGTAGTATCTCCAATTTGAATATCAGACTCCAAAATAGTTGTTACAGTACCTGTATAATTTTTAGTTGCAACAGGTTGAGATGAATAAGTAACATCTCTAGTTGATCCATCTGCAACAAATCCAATAGAAACTTTTTTGACAATATCTTTTGTAACATCTTTTGAAACAGGACCAAATACATAAGTTTTTGCAGTAAATCTTAAAGTGTATATTAAAGCCCTTCTTTCAGAAAAATCTCCCTCATAATTATCTTCCATATTAATACTATCTAAGATGATAGGTATATCTCTTTTTTCTCCTATAGTATCTACTAAATTAATACTTAAAGTATATGCTGGTTGAAAGTATGGTAAAATTTGCTCAACAATTTGCAGCATATCATCATTATGTTTAGTATAAATTGATAACTCAAAAGACATATTATAAGGTACTGGTAAGTAAGTCTTTTTTACTTCTTTAGAATTTGATGTTGATTTTGAAACAAATGTTTGAGTAGTTGTAGATTTTCTTTGGGAATCATATGATAAACCAACCATTTCAAATGACATTCTTGGTAATGATATTTGAACTGGTTTATTTAAATCCGATTGTTGCTCAAGTCTAGCAAGAAATTTTTGTGTAGAAGCATATGCTAAAGGAACTTTTATTATAGAAGAAGTATTTCCAGATTCATCTACTTTTTTTATTTGAATTTGATTAAATAATGTACCAAATCCAATGATTGTTCTACGAAAAATTTCGTTATAAAAATATTCAAACATGTTATTAGAAAATAGTCTTTACTTATTTAACAGATTAAGGTGTTCCAAAAGGATTTTTTTCACTAAAATCCAATATTAAATCTGACTCTATTTCTATTTGATTGTTATCGGCATATTTATCTTTTCCATTATAATTGTCATTTGAAAGGTTATCTGAAAGGTTATCTGTAAAAACAGTTTTTAATAAGTAATTTGAACCAGATTTTTGACCAACTAAAATTTCTCCTGGAGTAAAAATTCCATCAATATTTGAAACTTCTAAAATATTTTTAACAATATCCCAAGATTTAACCCTTGCGGTTACTCCACTTGATGATCCAACCACAGTTTCATTAAATAAGTATGATCCAGATCCAACTATTGTTTGTGGACTTGAAATTGTAATTGTAGGTGAAACTGTATATCCTAATCCAGAATTAGTTAGATATATTCCAGTAACTGATCCTGAAGAATTAATTGAGGCATATCCAGTAGCTGTTATTGTTAGTGCTGTAGTTCCAATTCCAGGAGAAGAAAAAGTTACTAATGGAGGAGTAGAGTACCCACTTCCACCATCAGTAACCGTTATGATTCCAACAACACCATCACCAATATAAGATTTTGCTTCAGCACCAGATCCTCCACCTCCAATAAAATTGACCATAGGTGGTGTAGTGTATCCAAATCCTGGGTTTATAATATTTACACCTTGAACTCTTAATAAATTCGAATCAGTTTCACACAAATCCACAATTCCAGAAATCATTGTAGCTATTCCTGTAGCTCTAGATTTTTCATTTGGAGGTATTATTGATGGTGGTACTGGTTGTAAAGGTAAAGAAAATATAACAGATGGTGTAGATGTATATCCAGATCCCCTGTTTGTAACTGAAACATATGTAACTCCACCACTAACAATCGAAGTTATTGCAGAAGCTGTTGATCCAAATCCAACCATTTGTAATGTTTGAATATATCCTTCCTCTGATGTATTATCATCAATAAAATCAATACTAGTATCAACAATTTCATCACCATATCTAAAGAGTTCACATCTTAACTCATAAACATAATTTTTTTGTAGTTGATAAAAAGGTTTTTCATGCTCAACATATTTAATTTCAAATAATTTGTCTCCTAAAGGAAAATAGATTAAATCTCCTTCTTTAGGTCTATCTGATAATTTTATATCTGGTATATTTTTTATTAATGGTTCAATATAATTTTCATATCTTTCTTTTGATATTATTAATACTAAATCGTCAAGTTCTTGAATTCCAAATTTTGATAAAATTGTTCCTTGTCCAGAATATCCCTCATATGTGTCTAAGTAAGCTTCAATAGGAAAAGCATTTGAAAATTCTGATTCTATTACTTCTTTTATAACTGTTTTTTCAGTAACATAACGTCTTGGAAGATAGTATACATCAACACCATATATTTTTAGATGTTCATTTACTAAATCTTGTATTAAATTTTGTTCTGACTTAGATCCTTGGAGAAAAAATGGATTTAACATAATTTATCATCCAATCATATCTAATGGTGGTAATTCGTAAGTAGAAGTCATTTTTTGTTCTATTGATTCAAGTTCTCGCTGACCATCATCAAATAATTGCCTACCATTTAACTCAACTCCTCCAGGAAGTTTTACTCCTTGGAATTTTATTAAATTTTGTCCCCATTGTCTTTTTATCAATGCAGTTAAATATTGCTTTAAAAAAGAATCATTCCAAACATTAGAATAATCATTTGGATCCATCATTCTATAACAATCAATTACTAAATATTGCCCTACTTTAACACTAGACCAATCAATATCCAAATATAATCTATTTTGCCTTTTATTAAATCTAATTTGTTTTTGAGTTGTCAATAGAAAGTCAATATCTTCTAAATATGTCTTTGTCATTGCATATGTCAATAGTTCAACTGATCCCCAATAATAAATATCATTTAAAAATAATTGATATTTTACACTAAACATTCCACTTGAAATGGAATTAGACCCTTCAAAATGAAATACTTTATTGATACCAATTACATGATCAGGAACTTGTAAATAGTTACTATTTTCATAGTAATTAAAAGATATATTTGATCCATCAATATTTGAAGATGCCGAAGTACTAACTATACCAACACCATCAATTCCTTTTGCTCTTCCTCTATCAATATCTTGTTGAGTTATCTGATATTTTAAAAATGTTGGATAAACACCATCAAAATGTCTTTCCTGAAAAAGTTGTAAAGCATCATCTACAAGATCATCGATTTGCTCTTCAGCAATATTAATCTCCAAAACTGGTGCACCTAATTTTCTCAAACAATAATCAATAAGTCCTTGTCTTGTTGATGGTTTTGCCATTAGAATTCTGCTATTACTTCTTGTTGTTTCAAATATAATTTAATGTAAGATTTTGCAATTGATCTTAATTCAGTAATATCATCTATACTATCTATATCTCTAGATATCTTTTCATATTCAAATAACTTATTCATATTTGACAGTGATATTTTATTTGGATCCATTTGCAATAGTCCTCAATAATAATTTGATTTCATCAATATCGTTTTTAATATTATTTAAGTCTTCTTCAAGATTATTAATTCTACCAACTTCTTCATTTTTAATTTCTTTCATTTTTTTATAATTTTCATATTCATTTAAGTTTGTATTTAAAATTGCCTTTGTTTTTTCATCTCTTATTAAATTTTTATAACCTTCCACAATTGAAAATGGAAGGTTGCTATGTAAATTTTCCATAATGATTATGCTAATGCAATTACTCTTAGTGCCCTAAATCTTGGAGGATATGCTTGATTTGTTGAAGTTCCAATTAATTTGATACTAAAATGTCTAAAATCAGGCAGATTGTCAATTGTAAATTCATAATCCCTATAGTCCAGTTCACCATTAATTGTACCTAAACCATCTGTATTTTCAACAATAAAGTCTGGTGTACCATCACTTTGTGAAATATCAATTACTTGACCAGTTTTAATAATGTTATTATAACCTGGGAATGGATAGTATACAGATTCCTCTTTTGTATCCTTCATAATTGCATAGAAAGCTCTAATATCGCTAAATTGATTTGCATGAGCACTCACATAAATTTTTATTGAGGATGCAGGGACATTCAGAGTGATAGAATCTGTTGCATATACGAATGATGATGGGTCATTGTTTATGCTAGATGTTCTAAAGTCAGTGATATAATTATCAATTGCTTTATTAACTCTATTAGAAGTTAAAACAATTCCTATTCTATCCAAATCTACAACGGGAGAAATATTTTCATCAGATGTATTCAATTGCAAATTAAAAGTAAATGATTTTTTACCTGGCAGATTACCTAATAAAGTATCCTCATTAATTTTTGATGCAATTAGTCTTGGAGATGATAGATAAGTATTGGAATCTAAACTTATATTTTCATATCCTTGATCTAAGAATGATGTCTCAAATCCATCAATACTTGTTCCACTAATAGTCCTAATTCTAGCAGTCATACTAGTATTAGATAGTTTAACATTTTGTATGACTGGTCTAACAACTTCAAATTGAATATTTTGTGTTGCTAAAACATTAACTCCACCAGAAGATTTTGTCTCATTAATATAAAGTTTTGGATAATTGATTCCAGAACTTCTATCAACTAATCCATTTGCACCATTTTCCGCGATAGATCCTTTATCTAAAGAACTCATATCAAGTTTAATGTAATAATAATCTAATCCTCTTGGTCTTGAAACATCAGCATTCTCTAAAGAATGCATTCTGTTAATTCTTCTCAAGGATATACCACTATTTTCATATTTAAACACTGGTGTTCCGGCATTATATGAAAATACATTTGTTTGATCTATAGATCTTGTTACTCCTGTTAAATTATTTCCATTTACTCCAGTGTATGCAATAATTTCACCATCAATTAAAATATAACCTGGATTATTTTCAGATACTAATACGTTTTCAAATACTGCAAAATCACTTAATCCAGTTTCTGGATTAATAAACATATTAGTTAGTGTAATATCATCAGAAGATACATTTGAATAATCTATTGATAAGAATGTTGATCTTTTGTCTGAATATACATTTCTAATTGAAACTATATTAGATCCTGAATGCATACCATGATTTTTATGATTTACACGGATATGTAATCCATCAGACTCTTCATTATAATTTGTAATGGAGGTTATTAATACATCAGATCCTGTTCCATTCAGATCTGTAGATCCGACACCAATTACTGAACTTTCATATTGAATAGTTTTACCAACTCCTGTTTGGAAGTTGCCCTGCACATTATCCAATATAATTTCATTATTTCCTTTCAATTGAGAAATTGATAATTGTATATTTCTACCAATAGTACTACCACCAATATTGGAAACTGTTACAATATCCCCAACTTGATATCCTGAACCACCCAATAAAATTGTTGCTCCAAGTGAAACTATAGATCCAGAAGAAATTGTAATATTTGCAGTTGCATCTTTACCAAGTCCAGTTTCATTAATTAATGGAACATTTGTATAATATCCATCAGAGTATCCAATACCACTATTAATAACATTAAGTGTTCCAAATGCAGATCCAGCAACGCCAACATAATTACCACTGGCATTAGAACCTTGCTGTACTATAGTATTTCCAAATTTCAAATTAGAATCCGTAATAGTAGATGATAATGATACTTTAATTTTTTTAGAATTAAAGAGTAGTGGATTTATAAGTAAGTTTGCAACTTGCTTATTACCAACATTTAATATTGGGTTATAAAAATTAAAATCACCTGATTGAGTAGAGAACTTTGCCTTGTAAAGTATAAATTTCAAATCTTCATATTGACTTGGATCCCATGTAGAACCATTTTGAGATTTAAATAAAGATCCTAAAAGTGGTTGTTGGGTAACAACTACTTGTTGAGACTCTGGTAGATTCTGTGTTGTGACATCAATTTCTCCTAATCTAGAAATCCAAACATTATATTCATTTGATTGTGAAAGCAATACTAAAGCATGTTCAGAGTCACCTTTTAAATATACTGGAGATGGGAATGTAATTGTTGTAGATACCGATCCATCCTCAGACAAATTAATATCTTTTGGTTCAACAACTACCTCACTAAATGGATGCACGTCTGTCTTTGGTACACCATTTGACATTGGACGAAGTTGGACTACTACTGGTGTTTCTACATCTTTTGTTCTAAAAAATAGATCTACCTTAGTAATATATACTCCACCTTTTTCGGATACGAAGAATGATTGTGCAAGAGGATCCCAATAACAATAACCAAACTCACCATTAGCATAGGTACGAATAGTATTTCCCCAAATATTTTTTATTGCAGTTGATGTAGATGTAGTTGTTTCTGAAATATCTTTACTTTCAGTTAAAGTTTCGGATTCAATTCTAGCACTTCTAACAGATACTATAGTTTCTTGAATTGTATTTAATATTCCTTGGGCATAATAATTTTCTTCAGCACTAGTTGTTGTAATACCATCAATTAATGAATTTACAGAACTACTAGTTAATCTAAATGTTTTTGTTCCAGTTTCAAATGTCGGATTTGATGGTACATTAGGATTAGGAATAAAGAATGAACCAATGATGGTTCCTACACTATCAGTAAACAATCTAATATTTGTAATTGTTGCTTCTGCACCACTAGATTGTCCTCTTAAAATCATACCAGTTTGAATATATCCATAGAAATCACCCTGTGCTTGCTCAGATAAAGAGTATGTATCTATATTAAGAATTTCTGAAGTGGAAGAATAATCTGATGGTAAATTGGTTGTTGACTCTGAATTATATGGATTTGTAATAAAGATATCAGTTGGTTCATTGTATGGGCCATATCTATGATTAGATGTTGCTAATCTACATACAAATTGATTTAATACTTCTCCAGAAACTGGATTTTCATTTGTAGATGAATTCAACATGGTTCCGATTACTGTTTCACCAACCTCAAATGTCCCAGAAATCATAGAGATCTCTAATAGTTTTGGTATAATATATGAACTAACATCTTCTCCATCAAAGAATGCATATACTTGTGTTAATGGTTTAAATCTTTTTCCAGTAAATTCTATATTTCTAGATCTCATATAAGAAATGAAATCTGTAGCAATAATAGAATCTCCCTGAGAGAATGTGTCAATTTTTTCACTTAATTTAAACTGAGTGCCCTCTCTGGTTTCGATTCCAGTATTTGTTGTAGTTGCAATTGTTGTAGTGCTATAATTGTAATACCAAGGATATCCCCAGTAATAATATCCATATCCATAATTCCACCAATATTTACGACCCCAATATCCATAATAGTAAGGATAATTCCAATATCCATAATAGTAAGGATAACCCCAATATCCATAATGACCATAATGATAATTATTATAACTTTCATATGTGGTGCTAGATCCAGTCCAAGTAGTCTCCCATGCACCCCAAGTTACTGGACTATAACCAGTTTGAGGATCCCATCCTTGAGCAATTAATTGCTGCTCTGTTTCTGTATAATTGTCAATTTCTACTCGTTTTGCATCAGTTCTAACTTGATCTGTCCAGGTATCTGATGAAGGGAATAATTCGATTGTTCCGTTATATCGAGTAATCAAAAAAGGAGTTACATTCTCAGTTCTTGTTGCAAAAAGATTTTGAACTTTAACTACATCTTCATACTCAAGTGTTACTAATTGACCAGTTCTTCTAATATTATTACCAACCAAGTCTGTTACAAATCTAGGATCTTTAGTTGGATCTGCAGATGTTCCAATTCCAACTAAAGATTTTGATCCTATTTGTAAATCAATTTCTGTTGTGAACGGAGCAGGTCTCAATTCACCAAGAGATGGGTCAATTGAATTCTTTACTATACCAGATTTATTTTGAGATGATGTTGATGTAAAATCATCAACAAAAAATCCAGACTTAAATCTATCAAGACCATTTGCATCTTTGACTTTTAAGTTTTCTGTGTTAGTTTCTAGTAGATTTAAAGTAGTTATTGATTCTAAACTCTTAATTCTATCTTCAAGTTTTCCGATATCTTTCATTTGATATCGTTTATGATTCATTAATTTAATTGTTACTTTAGAAGCATCGCATAGGTATGCTGGTAATGAAATAGATGCTATTTCTAAAGCATCATCAACTCCAGCAGGTGGTTGTGGAATTTCTGATGGATCACCTTGATTTAGTTGAAATACACCTTCATTTGTTAAGAAAATTCTATCAATTCTTGGTAAATAATAAGAATAATCTACTACTAAAGATTCATCTGATGCTAAAATATTTTTAGCACTATTTGATACCTGACTAAATGATCTACCTAAAAACTCAAATGGAGATCTTGAACTAGACTCACTTACAGTATAATTGGAAACTTTTGGTCTTACATCAATAATATCGCCATTATTAACGTTTTCCCTAGCAAAAGTAATAGTACAATAATCAAATTGATTATATGAATTTATTGTTGTAATATCTCCATCATCAGATGCAGAACATGAAGCATTTTCAAAAATAACTCGTATTCTTCTTGTTGGTGCTTTTGTATTTGTATTTCTTCTTAATTTTGCATAATCATAAATTGTATCTTTTTGTCCATAATCAAATTGGAAATCTGAAATAATATTTTTATCTCCAAATGTTAGAGTGCCAATAGTTGCAGTTATTCCAGAATCTTTAAATAATATTATTTCACCTTCTTGTAATTTTTTATCTGTTAAGTATGTGAATTCTATGCTTAGATCATTTTTCTTTTTAACATATACACAAACAGCCCCACTACTTTTACCAATAAATTCTTCTCCCACCAATAGATCATTAGTAGTATTTGTTGGACTATTAATGGAATTAAAATTAATTGATGGTAAAATAGGATCACTTGTACCACTAGATTCTAAAATACCATAAACTTTAGTTATATCTGGAACTAATAAACATAGTTCTTCATCTTGTACTCTAGTTCCATATGGATAATTACCATACACTAAACCATCATTTGATGTAGTTGATCCAATACCAGACTGTGGATTTGTAGATTTATCAATAATGATGGAATTAATTCTATTTTTATTTTTTATTTTATGGGTAATTTTTTCTTTTGATAATGTTGCAATTAATCTTGCTTCAGCATCATTAGAACCCAAACCAAAAATAGTCAGTTCTTTTGAACCATTTGTAAATACAAACTTATCCTGAGTTAAAACTTCAAATGATCCATCAGATCTAATTAAAATATATCTTTCTTCATCAAAAGGTAAGAATGTCTCATTAGCATCTGCAGTAACAGTGCTAGATTGATTACTAGTAATTGTAATAGAAAATTCTTTCTTAATTACTAAACTTGAATTATTTAAATCTACAGATGAAATGAAAGGTTTTGGTAAAATTGTAAATAGTGCGTTATCAAATGATTGTTGAAACTTTGATGCTAAAATAGCAAAATCATTTACCGAAACATCAGAAATCGGTAAAGAACCTTCATTTATACCAGATACTGTAGTAATCCCACTAATTGTTAAAGATTTTTCAGATACAGATTCTACAATAGAATATGTTGGTATAGTTTCTGATGGTTTAGTATATCCAACTAATGAACCAATTTTAATTATATTTGTAAATATTATATCAGATGAATCTGGAATAGATACTGTGCTTATACCAGTAGAAACATCTTTAGTTGTAATATTAGCAAATCCAATAAATGTTTCTAAAGATGGAATTACATCACCACTAAACACCGTAGATGATGTTCCAACCTGGCAGATTGATTTTACATCTTTGTTTGTATATTCAGTTACTACTTTTGCAATTCTACTATCATTTTCTACACCATTAAATACAAATTTTTCGCCAATAGAAAATTTACCATTAATATTATATGCTGTTAAAATTCCTGAATTAGAAACATCATATCTAAGGTATGCAGTAGCTCCGCTAGATTTCCCTTTAATTTGAACAGGAGTGTTTAATGTAATGGGTTCATTTAATTCTATTTCAGTATATGTTTGAATATCAAATAGAGATAAATCCCATTGATTAAGATTTAAATTTGATGTATTATATGAACCAGACTCTAAAGCAAAATCGTATACTCTAGCAAGTCCAATTTCTTTACCAGATCCTAGTATTTGTGAAGTTCCTACTCTAGAATCTCTAAGACTTACAATAAATGGAGATTTTAAACTTAAATTTGGTGCTCCATACACTCTATTTACTGTATATGTAGATCCTGTGCTATATACTACTCTTTGATTTTTTTGAGTTTTTATTGTTCTTGGTTTTGGAAAATCTAAAAATACAGTTGTTGGTATCTCTACTTCTCTTCCTTTAATATATGCTTTTCCAGGTGAAATTTTATATGTGGCTAAAGATTCACTTGGAATATTTCCATTATAAGTTACTTGACCTTCACGAAAAATACCACCATTACCAAGATCGTTATTTAAACTTTCTTTTGGAGTTAATGTAAATGGAGTAACATAATAGTCACCGGATTCTTCAGATGTTCTTCTTGCAATCTCTTCTTGAATTACTGAATATTGTGGTCTAGTTTTTGATGATATTAAAACTCCTTGTCTAATATCAAGAAGATTTATAAAACTCTCGTTATTTAAACTATCTAATGGTTTTTTTGTTAAAATTGCACTAATTTTAAGTCTATCTGCACCAGGTGCAGCATAGTTTGAGTATCCTTGTGCATTATCTGACAGAGAAATATCTTCATCTGCAGTTATAATCTCTTCTACTACAGTAAATCCAACTTGATATGATGGAGTATTTAAATATGGATCCAGAATTAAAATTTGACTAGGAACATTTACAAAAGTACCTCTAATAAAATATACACCTTCCGATAAAATTACTGCAGAACCAACTGAAGTAGAATTTATAGAGACTGTATTGCAAAATCCTTGACCTGATTGTATTAAAACGGATTCTTTAACAAAGGTCTCTTCTAAAATTAAAGTTTCTCCGTCAAGAAATGTAGATTCTCCCGAAATACCAGATCCTAAGTAATTTACAAATAATGTAATATATTCGTTATCTAAATCTCCTTCATCTATTACATGAATGATTTTTGCTCTAATTTTACTAATATTGCCTTTTATAGTTTTACCAACTAATTCTTGCGCATAAAAATTTACTGGAATTCCGGCAAATTCGCTTTCAATTTTTACAGAATAAAATTGGTTATTATAATTTAATTGCCCAGGAATAACAATTGACCCTTCTTTGAAAACATGATTTCCAAATTGTTCAATTTGATTTTGTAAAATTGATTGAGTTGTTGTTAGTTCTCTAGCCTGAATTGGATATCCAGGTTTAAATAATACTCTATAGAAATTCTTGTTAGAATTAAAGTCGTCAAAATAAGGAGATACATTTAAATTAGTTTCCTGAGGCATAATTCTTTAAAATTGCAAAATTACTTTAATATCTTCTTTTTGATTTATAGACCTTGTAATAGAAGGTCTATTGTCAACATAAATGATCTTTCCAGAATATTTTTGAACTTCTGGATTAGAAATTCCATTATTAAATTGTTGACCTAGATTATATGTTCTACTATTTATAGTTGTTGACACACCAGTAAATGCAGAATCAATGTTTAAATTTGTACTACCACCTTTAATAATTAATTCTCCACCAGCACTAATATCTGAAGTAAACTTATTTAAATTATATCCATATTCAGGAAAATTATTTTGAGTTTTATCAGTATTAAATCCAACAAGACTTCTATCTTGCCAATACTTTAATATTCCAGTTTCTTTACTATAAGAAATTACTCTACCAACTGCAGTAATTCCCAGTCCTATTGTTTGAGTAATTCTAGAATCTTGATCAAATGATGCAAAACTATATCCTGCACCAACTAATTTTATTGCAGAAACAGCACTTGCTTTATCTAAGGTTATTGTAGATGATGTTCCATAACTCAATGGATTTTCAATTAATCCAATTCTAGCAATTTGATTTCCTGTGATAAAATCTGGATTTTCAATGTCATTTTCAATTCTAGAATAAACTAAAACATTGGTAGCACCAAGTTCTCTATAAATGTCTGCACCATGTCCACCTTGAGGGGGAATAATTACATCAAATATAGGATTAATAGTTGCTTGAGGAACACCTGCTGCAGAAAGATCTAGTCTACCATGAGTATATCCAAATCCCCCGTCTGAAACAATAACAGATTCAACTTTAGAATCGTTACCAATTACTATAGTTGCTGATGCACCAAAACCGTCGCCTTTGATAGGAACATCTGTATAAATTTGATTTGCTGTTCCAATACCAATTCCTCTATTTTTTATGGTTATAACTTTTATTTGTCCACTAGTACTTGCATTCTCTCTAACAGAAACAATAGATGAATTTGTAGAAGTCTTCCAATTTCTTGGTACAGGAATAAAATTAATACTATCAAATTTAATAATGTCACTTGGATTTATTGTGTACAAATATTTCCAAATATACCCATCTCCACTTGTTCCCGCAGATCCAGGTTCTAAATCTACAAATTGAGGTTCATCTAATGATTGTCTCCCATTTGGATTTTCTGGATCTGATCCATTCTGTAAACAAATATAAACTCTATATTCACTATTCATCACATAAAAGTTTGATGAATATAAACTAGTTGCATTTGAAGGTTTTGCTAGATTGAATCTACTAATATCATGTCTATACATATCATAAGTAGTTCCAGAACTCCAAGTAATTTTTCTTATTACTTGTCTAACATCATCATTTGAAATTTTTTTAAGAGCAATTATTGTATCCCAATAATCATTCTCTTCATCAAAATTGTCCTTTGGTGATGGAGGATTATCATCCCAATTTGAATCATAGTCTGTAGCATTAGATAAACCAACAAAAGAATAAAATGATGATGATGTAGAGGTTAATAGGTCTACAAAATTACTTGCATTTAATATTCTAAATTGATCAGTTATAATTGCGGACATTTTTGCTGTTTTTTAACTATTTATGGGTTATAATTTAAATACTTTAAGGGATAAAATCTTCTAACAACTGCAGATGTTGAAATCCCGATAGTTCCTGTTGGATAAAATTCAAATTCTTTTGGATTTTTTCTTTTTTGTGCAGTAATTCTTCCCCAACTATATTCTCCAAAATAACTACTCTGTGATAAAGATAAAGATGAATCTATTCCATTATAATCTTCAATTAAAGTAGTAACTTTAAGTGGAGAATAGTCAGAAATTGTAAGAGTTCCTCCATTTTCAATAAGAATAGTAGTATCGTCATTTATAATTGAAGGACTACCATATATAACACTATTAACTATTATTTGTGATTGAGTTATTAAATCTGGAGAAAAATCTGCAGAATATGCTTGATACACATTGTCAATAAAAGTTGATCCAATAGATAAAATTGCTCCATCATTATAAAGAGATGTAACACCATTACCAATATTAGTATTTTTAATTACAAAAAATGATCCTGTTGAAATACCACTAGTGTTAATAATAGGTTTTGTAATTTCTGGATCATTTAAAACTGAATTTTCCGGTATGAATAGAGATAATATAATTGCAGTAGAAGCAACACCAACAGTAGTTGTAGTTATACCTGTTATAAATCCAAAATCTCCTTCATAAATTACATTATCAATTATTTCGGATTTTATTTGATTTTGGGAAATTATTTGAATAGTAGATTTAATTTTACTAGGAGCTAATTCTTTTTCATTATCAAAAAATGATTTTACATTCTCAACAAAAATTTCAGCAGTAGATCCAATTCCAACGGACTGTATAATATTTGTAATAGGATTTATAAGTGCTTCATTATAGATTCTATCTTTAGTAACTTGTTTACCATCAATAACTTTATCAACTTTTGATTTGCACCAACTAATAGGTCTCAATAAATTTTCATCTGCACTTGATCCTGGCCCAGCATATGGATTTGTATTAATACTATCTGAAGATATTATACTTGTAACTAATCTTTCATCTTCATCTAAAAATAAAAGATCAGAATTAATATCAACAATATCCCCTTCTTCTACAGTTTCTAATATATCTTTGTCAATAACATCTATATCTTTAGTTCCTCTGTAAAATAATATTTTAGATTTATCTCCAGAACCTGGATAATTTGGATCTTCCCCTTTAGGAGCCTCTTTAAATGTTATTACACTTCCTCCAGTAAAAGTATAAGATTCTCCTGGAACTTGTAAGATATTATTAATAAAAACTAGTAAAGATGGTTCAACATCTATATCAGAACCTTTTTTTGCTCTAATTGATCTAACTAATCCCTCTTTTCTAATAAAAAATTTTTTTCTAGTCCCATTAAAATAAGAATCAAAAGAATCCAATACTTCAAGTTCACCAAAAGTCCATCCAGAAACATCATCTTTATAAGTTTCATCCACATAAATTTGAAATTCTTCAAATTGAACTGAATTATCTGTTTGTATTCCGTGTGTACCACCAACTTCAACGGTTAAAATATCACCAACTTCATACCCATATCCATTATTTTTAATTTGAAATGAAGATACTTTTCCAGATAAACTTACTTCTAAATCTACAGATGCTCCTGTTCCAATACCAGACTGCGAGTATTGACTGTATACTAAAGGAATATTTTTGTATCCAACAGGAGAATCTATGATAACTATAGGTGGATTTGTTTGACTATATCCAGATCCGGGATTTGTTATGTTAATATTTGATATTTTACCATTATCTAGTGAAGCAGTTCCAATAATCTCTACATTTAAATCAAAAAGATTTTCGGTTTTAACACCAACAAATACGTTAGTTTGTATACCAGATCTATATCCAGACCCATTATTTCCTATGATTATAGAATCTATAGATCCTGCAATTGAAACTAAAGCAGTTCCTCCTGCAGAGACTAATGGTTGATATCCATTACCAGAAGTAGATCCAACAGAAACAATTATTCCGCCCAATGGAATACTTGAAGAATTAATATCATAATAATTTTCAGACTTTTCCCCACTAAAATAAATTTTAGTTTTTCCAGATTGCTCTGAAAGATAATAATCTCCAATTATTGGTTTTGGACCTGTTCTTTTTGGTGTTTGAAATACACTTCTAACTAAAATTGTAGAATTATTTTCACTTATATTGGTAATACTTTGACCATTTACAGTTAATTCATAACTAGTAGTTAATCCTATTATTTGATTTGATATATTATCAAATGTATAATTATCTGTATAAGTTTCTTTCGTAGTATCTGATTCTGCTGTTCTTAAAAATATTCTACCGCTAAAAGATGATGATGTTACAATACCAGCATAGTCTACATCATAAGGATTTAAAGGGTTTTCTTGTGGAGCATTGCCATAAGGAGCAGATCTAAAATATAATGTATTATCTACAATATTATAATTTCCTGATAATTTTGCAACTAATGATCCTGAGTTATGATTCTGTATTTCTGTACCCAAAAATTGCCTTGTTACTTGTAGTGAATTATTAACAATAGAATTAACTTTCATTATTTCACTATTAATTTTTATAATATCTCCTGATGAGAATAATTTGGGATTATAAACTGGAAATGTATTTTGGGTGATATTAATATTTCCTAATAATATTGTAGTGACTCCAGTAGAAACTACCGGAGATTGTATAACATTATCAATAGTTATTAAAGATTTTGTATTTTGCTTTTTCGAAATAAAATAATGTTGAGTTCCGATTCCGAGAGTAGTTATTTCTAAAAACTTTGGAATGAATTTAAGAGCATTTTCTGGCGATGATGCTACTTTTATTTTATTATTATCAATTTTTATAGCATATATTGTAGATGGAAGTTTATCGGTCGAAACTCCTGATATAACTGTAGTTGCAATACCTATTGGAGATCCAGATCCATAATCATAATTAATTTCTTCTCCACTAACAAAAAAATGATTGTCGAATGATAAAATACTGGAATCTGATCCCAATCCCACAAAATTATTATCCTCAGAATTTAATTCTTTTTTAAAAATATGTGATCCGTTATAAGTTAAGTTAAATGATGTTTTAACTTTATTTGATGTTCCAACATAACTTCCGTAACCACTCTCTATTAATGCTCCCATAATAGTTCTTAAATTTCTATAGGTGTTGTTTCTGCACTTATTAATTTTAAAGCATTTTGAAATACTCTAACTTCAGTTTCAATATCAGGAATTGGTGTAAATTGTAGTTCTATTAAATCATTTACTGTACTATTTACACTAAAAGATCCTAGTGTATTATTTGATTGTAAAATTGCATAGTCAGAAATATATGTGTTTAAAGAATCATTAATTACCACTATTTCTTGTGTTTGATATTCTCCATTAGTAATATCTTCTATAGTTACAGTATAATAAGCAGAATCATATTCTGCACTATCATAAATTGCAACTGTATTTGGAATTGGTTCTGTTTCAGATGAAATTCCTGTATATGAAGAACTTAATATTGCATTATCTATAGATTGACTACCTGAAGTAAATCCATTAGAATTTAGTGCTGTAACTAAAGTTGTTATACTTACTCCTACACCAGATAGTGATGGTATATAATCAATTAAAATATCTGATCCTGAAATTCTTGGATAATATGTTCCAAATCCTGAAGAAGAAAGTGATGTAAATGTATTAGTTAATTGTCCATATTCCAATAAATCTACATTAAAATTATCATGAAGAATTGTAAATTCATCAAATTCAAATTTTCCATCATCTCCAACAAACTCAACTAAAACTTTCGCAGATCTATATGATGTTGGTAAAGAAACTATCGTTTGATTTGAATCAGGTTGTACATAATACTGATTAGAAATAATAGTTGCAACGTCTCCAAATGAAGTTGAACCAATACCAGAATTTATTTGTTTTAATGTATAATTTACAAAAGATATATCATAATCATTAAATTCATATTTGTTTGGATAAAATAGTAGACTTACTTCATTTCCATTAATTATTGCATCAAATGATCCAAGATCTCCATAACTATCAAGTCTTGCATATTGATTAATATATACATAATTATCATCTTGCAGTAAAGTAACTAATAATATCTGCCTTTCATCAGTATATCTCTTGTCTTTAACGTAAGTAATATACTTTCTAGAATATCCAGAATCTAATTTAAATACATCAACAATTGTATATGGAGTCAATCTAGACAAATGATCAAATTGAGAACTAATATCATCAATTTTTAAAACTTTATTTCCAATTGATTCTGAATAGTCCTGTATTTCTCTAGAATTGAATATTATTTCATTTGATATATTATTGTTGTTAATTTTAAATAGATTTTCACTTACCAAATCAAAATCATTGTAACAATCAACATCTATAATAGTAGATAAATTAGAAACTCCCGTAAAATCTCCTTGATTTTGAGAGGTGCTAATTCCATAATAATTAGAATCGTATGATTCAACAATAAGGTCACTAAATTTTTTAAATCCAGAAGCATGATTTAAAGTACTTACTTTATCATTCCAATCATCATAAGAAATTGGAGATTTTATAGAATATGAAAAATATTGGTAATAATCATTATCATGAATTCTTTGATTGGTATTATTTAAAAATCCAGTCTCTTTATTCCAACCTTTTTTAACTATTGAAGTTGAATCTATTGAATATGTTGTTTTAAATTCATTTACGGAAGAAATAAATCCTTGAGAACCTGATGATTTTCCTTTAATCAATGTTCCAGATTTAAATAAATCAACTGTTTCAACTTTTAAATATTCATTTTGAGAATCCCATTTTTCTACTATTCCATTTGAATCTTCCGCATATACTTCTTCTCTATTGAAAAATTGATTTTTCTTTAAAATAGCGTTAAAAATTGGAAAATCTCTAACAGGTATTACTTTTCCAAAAGATTCTGAAAAATTAAAAATTCCTGGTTGAGATATATTTTTCAATAATCCTATAAGACTAAAAATAATTTTAGATCCGTCTCCACCAATATTTTTATCAATATCAGTAACTGTGAAATATGAGTAATTATAATCTGAAGAGTTGTATCCAATACCAGTACCTTCAATAATGCTAACATTTTCTACAAAGATTTTGTCTCCGATTATAAACGGAAAATCTTCAACATCACTAAATTGTTTACTTAAAGTGACTGTTACTTCTTTTGTTAAATCATTAAATGATATTGTACTAATTCCTACTCCATTTGGATTATTAATTGGAATAATAGATGGTACAGAATTGTAAAAACCTGTAGAATTTTTAATAATAGTTACTTGATCATTATCGACTTCGTATTTTAAAACTACATCGTCAACCAATTCTCCAGTTACTCCATCTAGAACTATTAATTGTGGAGCAACATCATAACCTTTACCTTTATATAATATATCAATTCTATCAAAAGTTGATAAAGGTTCTATCTTTAATATATCAGGTAACTTTACAGTTGGTCTAATGGTATAATCTGAAGAATAATCAAAGCCAATATCAATTATTCTTGTAGTTTTTACATTCCCAATACTATTACTTTGAGGTAAAAGTATTGCATCTGATCCATTTTTACTTATTACTCCACTAATTCCTGGTAGTTTTTTGTACCCATTTCCTTTAGATTTTATTGAAATTTTACTTATACCACCAAATGCAGAAGTAGATGTTGTTGTATAATTAATTCCAGAAACATAGGTAGTTTCTTCTGGATTAATATTAACAGTATATGAAAATGTATTTTCAGTAATATTAGAAATTTTATTTTTTCCATTATAAAGACTGTCTGATACATTTATTTTATTTGCATTAATAATAAATTCATTATCTTTAATTGCATAATTTCCTTCTAAAACATTTTTTAAAGGAATTAATCCGTAATATAAATTTTTTGGAATATTATCAGATATATTTAATTCAATCTTTGCACCAGTTTTACCAATAATTCCATATTCAATAACTTCAAAATTCTCAGTAGATTTACTACTAATAAATTCATCTGTAAAATTGTAATCTTTAAATAGTTTAAATTTAAAACTTGGTAAAATTGTAGATCCATTAGTATAAGATAATGATGAATCTGAAAGATCAAAGATAATTTTATTATTTTTAAATACTACAATTTCTGGATTAATTTTAGAAATAGATCCATCGGATCGTGATAAAATATTTGCAGTAATTGGTGAATTTAATTTGGAATTGTAATAAGATTCTGAAAGTGCGATTGTATTGATATCAATAACTACAACAAAATAAATTTTATTATTTGATAATCCTAAAGAAGGAGAATTTGAAGTATAAATTACCTTATCTCCTGTTTTATAATCATGATTATCTATTTTTATTGAAGATGTATCTAAATCTATATCAATAGCATTAAAATTAGTTGGATTTACAACTAATCTTTTTAATTTCAAATTATACTTTATTTTAATGGTTTTTGATATTTGTGGTTTACACTCGACTGATATATCATCTTCAAATTGTAAGTTGTGTGGTTCTGATGTTGTTACTGTTACAGTTTTTTTATCAGCATTTGCTAAGACTACTGATGACTTTTTAGTTTTAAAACTATGATTTGATCCAGTACCTGTTGATGTAAAATATAATAATCCAATGTCTGAATTTATTCCAACAAAAGAACCTGTTGTACCTATTCCAATTTTATTTGTTGATATTCCTATCAAATCATTTGAAAATTTTGCTACGTATATGTTATAATTTTGATTTAATTTAAATGTTTTTGTTCCATCAAAAACTGAAATATTCTCATTATTGTTTCTATAATATTTTAATAAATCTCCAGTATTTAATCCATGGTTTGGTATATAAATTGATTGTATAGGAACAAAAACTTCAGTTGCCCCAATACCTGGATTTGATATTGATAGTGTTGTTCCAGCACCAACTGTACCAATACAAATAGATTCTTTTGGATTTATATAAATTTCTTTATTAATTTTATAATTATAATTTAAACGATCACTTGTAATAAATTTAAACTTTCTTGGTATTTCTGTTAATATTTCTCCAGATTTATGTGATTTTGTTTTAGATTGCCTAAGTACTCTTATTCTAGATGAATTTGTATCTATGTTTAAAACTTTAATTATTTCACCTTCTATAGAATAGATATCATTTTCTCTGATATTTGGATAATTTAAATTTCCATAAACATTAAAATACGTAACTATTCCCGTAACTGATAAGTCTTCGACTTCAGAAGAAAGTATAAGAGTAGAAACGCTTACTTTTGCTTCATAGGAATTTTGTAAAGATGAAAAATATGTACCAAGACCACTTATGCTTACAATATCAGTATTTTTTATTTCATGTGGAGAATTTGCATAAGCAATGTACTCATTAGTATTGTTTGATGGAATAATCTCAATATTCTTTAATTCATAAATTTTAGATTCTATTTTCTCTACATTTTTTCCATATACTGAAGAAACTGTGGCATAAAATCCATATCCTTCATTGTTTTCATCATCTAATGAAATAATATCACCGACTTGATAATTTGATCCAGGTTTAACTATTTTTATATTATCTATTTTTCCACCAGAAGCATAAGTTACATCTGATATTTGTTGTTTTATTTCATTTGAATTTATAATATAATTATAACTACTATTTTTAGAATTTAAATTATATGGTTTAGTGTTTCTTAAAAAATTTAGACCATTGATATCAAGATCATCTTGATTGGATTCTTTTTGATAATTAAAATCTATTGGACTTGATTTAAATTGATTTCCAATTAAATATGGAAACTTTGGAAGTTTTTCTCCACCAATTAAATTTTCCTGTAATGATATAAAATATGCATAAGTGCCATTTGGAAATTCTGGAGTTATGCAAAATCTTCCATTACAAATATCTAAGTCTCCATTATCAGTAAAATCATAATCTTCAACAAAAAATCCTAATGGATATAAAGATAATGATGGTCTTCCAGATTTTACAATTGGATCGGAATATCCAGATAATAACTGTCTTATACTTCCTCCATCAACTTTGTCATATCCATAGGGTCCGTAAATTGGATTGCCATCATATGCCCATCCTATAATAGGTGAATGATAGTTATCATTGAAAGTATCATTTAATAAGTCTGATCTATATTTAATATTTCCATCTTCTTCATTTTTACTAAAAACTATTTCTCTTAATCTTTTTGGAGCATAAGCATGACAATATTGTAATCCATATTGTTCAGCAATTCCATTTGAAACAATACCATCATTTGTTGATATTTGATTTGTGAATTTTAATCTTTCAACTAAATTTATATTCCAAGACTGTATTTTAAAGTTTAACTTGCAATTTTGTCCGGCAGAATTTGCAATAATAGATGTATTTTTACTAGAATAATTAAATCCACCATTAATTATTTTAATTCTAATTATTCTTCCATTTTCAATTATTGGTGTTAAAATTGCACCAGACCCAGAACCATATACTGTTATATCAGGAGGAGAGTTATAATTACTTCCTGGATTTAAAATAAGAACCTGTGCAATTTTGCCATCGGATATTATAGGTTCTAGTTTTGCATCTTGTCCAGATTTTAATTTATATTGTGGTTTTCTATTTAAATTAACTATTTCCTGAGAACCATAATTTGATCCGGGATTTAATAAAAATACTGAATCAATAGATCCTCTAAAAATTGGTTGAATTTTTGCTCTAAAGTCTTGTCCAGAAAAAGTTGATACTCCAATAGATCCTATAATTTCAACTGAAATATCTGGATAATTAAAATAATGCAATCCACTGCCAACTGTAATAAATTCAATATATTGTTTAGTATTATAATAAAATAGTTTATCTGAAGATCCAATCAAAGATAATTTAAATGTATTATTATCAATCTTAGTAACAACATATTGTCCTTCAGATAATCCTCCAATAGGAGAAGAAGAATAATAATAATTTATTATTTCTCCACTACTAAAACCATGAGATGTAATATTAATAGTACTATTTTCAATAATAATCTGATCTGGTTTAGCAACTATCAGTTTATTTTTATATCCAAAACCTGGATTTGTAACTGATATAGATCCTATTATTTTCTTTTTATTGTAAGATTTAAATCCATGAATTCCGGAACCATATGATGTTAATGATACTGTGTTTATTCCGGATATTGAATCGGATAATGTATTATGTACTTTTACTGTTCTGGAATTTTGTATTGAAACATAATATATTGAATTATTAATTAAACCTCCAACATGATTTTGATCATCTGAGACATAGAAAACTTTTTCATTATCTCTAAATTTGTGATCACTATCAAAAGTTATAGAATTATTGGATAAATTTACAAGGCCAGAAATTTGTTCAGAATTAAAATATGATATATGATCTACTGAAATTAGATTAGCTTTTGCTTTTGCATTAACTCCATTTCCTCCAGTAATAATAACTGAAGGATCTTCAATATAATCAAATCCAGGATCAATAATGTTTATTTTAGATAATGATCCAGTTACTGCGCAAATACCTTCTGCACCAGTTCCAGTAGAATCTGTTATTTCTAAAACAGGAGGATTAATAACATCATAATTAGACCCCTTAGAAGAAACTATAATATTTTCAAGTTTTCCGTGATAAATGGTATCTTGTGATTTGTAATTTAAAATTTCTACACCATTAGAAAAGATGCCAATAAACCCTGGATTTGTATCATAAACATTTCCATCATTTTTTGGATTATCAATTTTTCTAATCAGTCTTTGAGAATCTAAAACCTTTTCATTTAAATTAGTATCTACAAATTCTAAAGGAATAAGTTTATTGTTTGTTATATTTCCATAAAACTCTACAAAAATATTATTTAATATATTCTCACGACTTGTTGATAATTTTATTGTATTAACATCAATTTTTTTTACAAAATAAGTACTCTTTGGTATACTTAATGTATTGTTTCCTTCCCCTGGAATATAAGCAATAGAATCACCAGTTAAGAATCCATGAGATCTTAATGATCCACCAGAACCTTTAAAAACAATAGTATCAGTTTTAATACCTACAAAAGAATTTCCAAATATTCCACTAAATTGAATGGATCTATTTTTAGTTGTTATTTCTTGACTTAAATAATCGGGAAGAGATGGTGATGCAACATAACATACTTCTTTATCATCTTTATATACATTTTGAACATTTGCAGAATAATCATTAATAGATTTTGTTATCAGTTTTTTGGTACTATAAACTTTTATTATTTCATGATCATTATTAACAATAAATGATTTATTTGGTATTGTTCCTGATTCTACGACAAATATCTTTTTGAGTCTTGATAATGGTTCAATTTGATTATTTAAATCCCTGATAACAATATCAATTTCTACTCTGTCTCCTTTGTAAATGTTATTACTATCATAAGTAAAAATTTCATGCTTATAAATTGATGGTTGTTGTTGCCCAATGGAAACTGAATTTAACCATAAAAATGATTCTACCTCATATTCAATTGGAATGTTAAATATCCAATTATTTAATTTTATACTAGAATCATTGGATCCCAATGAAATTATTTTAGCACTATCTCCATTTTCATACTGAAAAGTATTTGGTGGCAAGTCAAGTTCCGATAAAACACCTCCAATTCTAACTTCTATTTTCTCTGTTTTAGTTTTATCAACAAATGCATATGCAGTTGCATTATAAAATATTTCTTGTCCAGATAAAATATTTTGAGTTATACCAGAACATCCAAAAAACTGATTTAAAGATTTTGAAGTATATGTTACTTTTAAAGTATTTTGATCACTCAATTTAATTAATAATTCTCCTGATTTAGGAAACCCTAAAGTAGAGTCTACATCAAGAATAGTTTTTGAAGCATCTACATCATTTACTAGTATGGTTTTTGGATGTATACTAAATTTTCCAAATATTGAACCAGAAACATTAATATCCTTGTCAAAATCATAATCTAAACTTACAATATAGTATTCTTTTCCAGATCTTGTAATCTTTTCTACAGAAGTTACTGATCCATAAGATCTAGAAATAAATCCATCTGAATCTTGAAATAATGTTCTATTAACCAATTCTAATGGATTACCAGTAACTGCCTCTACAACAAGATCTCTAGTCAGTCTATATTGTGCATCTGAGGGTTGTATTAAAAAATCTCTTGGTTTAATAACATCAGCATTTACTCCATACAAAGATTTAAATAAAATTTTAAATGATCTATCAGTCCCTTTAGTAGTATAGAAATCCTTACTTCTACTTAAAAATAAATTTTGGTTTAAATTATCATCTAATTTTCTATTTTCAAACCCATAAAATGTTTGCTTTTTTATTTTATTTAAAAATTCTTGTAAAAATAATACAGATAAATTTGTAACAATACTTCCAGAAACATGTTCAGATGCATCTGATACAGAAAAAACTAATTTTTCTGGATTATTAGTATCTTTTAAATTTTCTACTCCACTAAATCCTCGAACACATTCCGTAAATGAAGTATCAGTTTTTGATTTATATGTGATTATTTCATCATCAATTTTTATTAATCCATATCTATCAGGAAATCCTTCTGTAGAGGAAACATAAATTTCATTGTCAAATAATCCAATAGAATATGTAGAATCATTAACTTTTTCTACAATAGTAGAATCTATTAGATTTGTTAATTTATCTAGTTTAATATATTGATCAATATTTTGAAGAATATTGTAAGATGAACCATCAATTTCTTGGGATCTATAATATTCCTTTAAAAATTCTGCGACTAAAGGAAAATCTTCCCTTACAAAGTTAGGAATTTGATTTTCTACAACGGAATTAATTTGAACTCTGGTTTTTACCATAATTTTATTATCTTACTAAGTTTCCGTTACTATAACTTGATGTTGAAATATATGTTGATCCAGAAGTATCAGATCCTGATGAAATATTATCAGATATCATATTTACAACACTATTATTAATATCTAGTTGCAAATAAAGATCTTGTAATCCAATAATATCATTTGATCTTGGTATTGCAGCAATTTCTATTATTGGTTGACCAAGAATTGATTTTTGTGTTGATAAAAATTTAATAGGTTTTAGTAAAATCTCACCTTTATTATAATCAATTGTACCTATTGATTTTCTTATGATCACTGGTTGTGTGGATGAATTCAATTTAAACATAAAAATTGTTCCTGTATTCAAATCAGAATTGGGGAAATCTGAAAAATATAATGTACCAGATATTCCATCAATAGAAAATCCTGATGATTTTATATTATACCCAAAAATATTTTTTATATGAAATGCATTTCCAAAGCAAATTTCATATTCTGCCAATTGATTTAATTTTGCAGATAAATCTCTTCTGATAGTAACTTTTGTTATATTTGATGTAATTGATTCATGACTATCATCTATAATTTTTTGATATTTACTATATTTAAATCTTGCTCCATATTTATTCAATTCTGTAGAATCTGCATAGAATTGAATATTTTTTTGAACAAGACCACTTACAAAATTAGCACTAGGTGCTAAATTTGTATTATAATACACTGATGTATCTATTTCAACATATAGATATTTTAAATCAATAATTTCAGGAATTACACCTGCAACAGAATATTTTCTTAATGATAATTTTAAATTGTCCTTAATACTATTTGGTATAAAAGGACCATAAAAAGGTTTTATAGCAATAAAAACTTTTCCGTATTGTGGAGGAGTTAATTCCTCCCCACCAAAAACAGTTACTGATTCAGTCTCTGGGTATATTTTATTAATAATTGCTTCATAGTCAGTTGATGTTACAGCTCTATTCTGAGATGCATAGATTCTTGGTGCATATTTTTTAATTGAAGAAATTGATTCAATTTCAGATCCACCATCAGTCGAAGATTCTGGTATTACTAAAGAAATACCAGAAGTAATTACTCTTCCATTATTATCAATTAATCTTCCACTATAATTAAATGAAAATAAACCATTTGCATTTTCTCCATTTGTCACAATATAAGATACTTCAATATAATTTAAATTATCAAGTTTTTTTCCAAAAATACCATCACCAAAAATTAATTCATATCTTTGATCTTCTATTTCTTGTATAAAAAATATTTTAGAATCGGAATCAACTTCTAATAAATCAGTAGATAAACTATATTTTCTTACAGCACTACTTGCAGCATTATCCCTAACAGAAACTCTGATTGTTGAAGTATCAATATTTGGATTATCAAGAATAAATCTTTGAGTTTTTTTACTTAAATCTACTGTAAAATATGTTTTTTGATAATTTCCCTCATAAACTTTAATCTTATCAAATATAGCAATTTCATTGACAACAGGAATTGTAATATCATCAGGAATTGAAACTGTATAACCAACATTTCCAAAGGATGATGATGATGTACAAACAGTCCCACTTTTTAATGTAATTGTTGTTGGAGGTAAAGTTGAAGAATTTGATGTATCTACTGAAAAACTGATATTGGTACTAGATGCCTTCCTTGAACGAGGAACATATCCAATATTTTTTGCGAGAGAAACTACATTTTCTCTTAATGTTGCACTATCAATAAAAACCTCATTGCTAACCATATTAGCATTGTATGAGGCAATATATGTATTATATGCAAGTATATCTAAAAGAACAGATAAATTTGATCCTTCAAAATCATAATCCGTAAAATTTGAGTTTGCTCTCAAATAATCACGAAGACTTGTTTTTATTTGATCAAAATCTAAATTTGTAAAACTTATTAATGCTGCCATTTATCGAGTTGGCTGTAATGGGAATGATAATCTTTGTGCAGGTACATCAATTCCTACGATATTATAAAAAATTGTCACAATAAATTCATTTTCATCATAATTTGGATTAACAACAACATTAATTAAATTAACTCTAGGTTCGTAATTGTTAATCGTATTAACAATTTCATCTCTAATAATGCTAGATGAAATAGAATCAATGTTTTCAAATAATGATTTAGATACTTTAGATCCGAGATTTTGATTAAAAAATCTTTCTCCAGGATAGGTAAGTACAAGATTTCTAATAGAACGTGCAATCGAACTCTCATTCTTAAGTGCAATTAAATCATAATTCAGGGGATTAACCTGAAATGTCATACTTAAATCCTTAAATCCTATACTTACCCTTTCAGAAGGCATTAAAATACCAAGGAAACTACCTTATTTATACTCCATAATTTGGTTCTGTACCATATTCCCAATCATCATAATCAGTATCGTTACGAATTTTTGAATGTAATTCGTTTTGAATTTTAAAATTATGCCTTTTTGGAGTTAAATCATCGTTTGTAATTTCTCTAAGCATCTTTTTTTGTTGAAGTTTTTCAAAAACACCATAATCTGAGGTCAAATTTGTGGTTCCCCACAATTCATACATATAATTTTTGTCTCTATCTACTGATTTTGACATTGTTTTTACCTGATTTACTGCAAATCAGAACTTTTTACGGGGTTTCTATCCCTAGGAATATTTATTTCGAACTCTCAATGTAATAACCAAGTCTTACATCATCTATACTATAATGGTCTCCCACTAGATATTCACACCAGAAATATCCAGGGGAGACGTATTTGTGAAGAATCATATCTTCAGTATGTAGATCAGGGTCTAGTTCAATTTTATTTTCACCAATACCTTATGTGTCATCATCAATCATGCTTTACCTTGTCCCCGATATCTCTTTCTAGCTTTATTACGAGAAGTCGCTGCATACTTAGTATGCTTACCTAAACCTTGAAGAGTTTTTTTAGGTAAAGATTCGATTTGTTGAGTCTTACGTGTTGCCATAATTAATTTCCTCTAATTGAATTTCATAAATGTCAAAGTCATTATTATCATAACACTGAGATGAAAGTTCTTCAAGAATTTCACAACACTGTTCATGATCAAGATCTTGATAAATTTTTTTATTCTTATAAAGAATATCAAATTTTATCATCAGATTACTCTTGTCTTCTCATGACCAACTCGAATACGTGGATCACACCAAATTTCAAATCCTGCTTCTTTTGCATCAAGACAGAATGATACGTCTTCGCCACACATATCTTGTACTGATCCAGATTCAAAGACTTGCATCTTAGGCGCAAACCAAGGGTATTCAAGGTTTTCGAATACTCCTTTTTTAATCAGAACCCAACCAAATCCAGTGTAATCAACTGTAAATGGTTTACGACGCTTGCTGATACTTTCTAAGGTCTCATGATTCATAACTCCACCATTTTGACGGAATTCTTCTTCTTCTAACCAATGTGCGACTGAAGTAGTTCTACCATCCTCAGTGCAATACCAACCTGCTACAATCTCGTTCCCTTTGCTTTCATCAATAGATTTTACACTTTGTTCTGTACCATCCTCAAGTTGTAATGTTTTCTCTACAACTGCACTCTCAGGTATTGCTAAATCACAAAGTTGCCAGAACTTCTCAGTGTTGAATACAATATCACTATCAATCCATAGTTGATAATCATAATTCAACTTACCATCCCAAGGAATTTGTTTTGGTCCTCGAAGAACATTTGCACCAAGACACTTGCATCGTGCAAAATTAACCATTGATGAGTAGTCTTGTGAAATTTGAATACTCATTCCATTTTGTACAAGATCAAAACATAATTGAACAAAAGATTTCAAAAATGTAAATGAACATCCTCTACCTGGTAGACAAAATACAATGCTCTTGCCTTTCATTCTTTCTTTAATTGCTTCAAAATCCCAATTTGGTTCTTTGTTTGTTGGGGCATTTGTTTTAACTGTAAATCCTTTTGACATAAGTTTTATAAAACCTCATTTCAATTTTAACAGTTTATATATGTACTGTCAATTAGTGTGATGAATTTAAAATTACATCCTTATTGATCAGTAATTCTTCATATGATAAATCTTCTGCATTGTAATCAGTTTTGATTAGATCAATCATATTTTTAAGTGTATTCCAAGTTATTTGAAATTCTTCTTCTTTTATAGAGTGAAATAAACATTTATTTTTTGCGTAAATGTGATATACCTTTTCAGTTGAACCTTTTGGGATCATTTTTTCCCTCCGAATTTTTTTGTGAGTTTTTTTATTTCACAACCGCATTATATATTACTGCAATAAGAATTCCAATAGGTATTAAAGTAATTCGGAAAACCGTCTTTGGATACCTTATACACCATCCTGCTAAAACTACTTTCCAAAAATTCCAATAAGGTTTTTTCATTTCTTCTTTCCACCTTTCTTTAAGGTTCTCTTATCAGGGCGTGAATAACCATTTTTGTGAATCCATTTTACTGCCATTTGAAAACTCCTTTAATATAATTTGAGGGGGGGAATGGGTAAGATCTTATGAGTATGAGACCTTATGTCTGAGACCTTATGTCTGAGACCTTATGTCTGAGACCTTATGTCTGAGACCTTATGTCTGAGACCTTATGTCTGAGACCTTATGTCTGAGACCTTATGTCTGAGACCTTATGTCTGAGACCTTATGA
>Ga0213864_10000149_pt1 | contig 30120 bp, 46 predicted proteins | sample PICome_5_FD_160078 | JGI IMG/M metagenome (GOLD analysis project Ga0213864, IMG submission 160078) | Coastal seawater microbial communities near Pivers Island, North Carolina, United States - PICO247 | ecosystem: Environmental > Aquatic > Marine > Coastal | place: USA: North Carolina... | reverse complement strand
TACGCGCATACGGCTCTGCATCTGCCTCTGACTTAAACCGTGAAGGCCACACACGGCACATTGTTTCTGCGCGGTAGTTTAGGTTTTCTTCCGAGATCATAAAGTTGCCGCTTTCGTGCGCGGCCTGTCCAAGCAAGTGTGCGCCACGATTGGCGTTCAATCCGTAATGCTCTGCAATGGCACGGGCTGTATTAGGACCAAACGCGCCATCAGGTGTTACCCCGCATGTCTTTTGCAGCAGTTTTAGTGCGTCACCTCTAGCCATTATTTTCTCCCAAAGAATTTAGTTGCAGAACGCACAGCGAAGCTGCTGGCGACGATAACACCCAAAGTGTACTGATACCACTCAGGCATCGTTTCCAGCGCTGTAAACCCCTCTGCAACGGCTGTACGGCCCCATTCGCCCGTAAAGCACAGTATTAAAGGCACTGAAAATAGCAAAACTAAGTATTCGTCTTTCCAACTTGACTGCGTACCTTGCGCCATAATCCGTTCCCAATCCGCAACGGACGTTTCTTTTGACAGCATGATAGCTGCTTTGCTTTCAGCTTCGGCTAGTTTGATGCGACTTTCGGCGGCTTGTTTGTCAGCCTTGCCTTTCAACCAGCCACCCGCCAGTTCAGTCAATGGGCCTATTAGTGCCTGTATCATTTCTTAGCTCCCATGTTGCTAAATCCAAAGTAAGCACCCACCAAAGCGCTCACAGACACCACATAGATGTTTGCTATGTCTGCGATTAGGCCTGCGGCGGTGCTTAGACCCGCTACAGACGCCCCTAGAATAGCCAAAGGGTATAAAACCATCCCAGATAGCGCAAACCACGTCATGCGCCTCTGTGCGTCCCTTTTCGCGTCTGCATCTTCCATTAGGCGCCGACGATCTTCCAGCATGATCTCACGTTCGTCAGGATCAATCTTGCCGTTCTTGTTTAAATCGTAGTCATCAACCATTCCATGTAACCTTTTGCTATACGACGATCTGAAGTGATAATAGCGATCTTATTGTCATGCGTCAAAACCGCCCACCTATTGCGCCTAAGCTCCACTAACTTCAAGGCAAGCAACAGTCTGGCTGTTGTGTACAACCAAACCCTCCTGTGCCTTTCTCCGCTCCTGTTCGCATTCTTGTAACGTACCAAATGAAGGGCCAATTTGATAATACTTCAGTGAAGCTGCTGGGATGTACTGTATGAATACAAGTATATACAGCATCACCACTTACCTTTTGCTTTGCCCATCAAATAAACAAACAATGTCACACCACCAATAGAGGCAATTCCTAAACCAATCATTACGAAAGTGTTGATTAAGTTGTCGATTTTTTCCTGCCGACGATACACAGCTTCTTTTTGCATTTTGCGTTGTTCTGCTTCAATCTGAACAATGCGCTCCCACGCCGAAGGCCCGTAATAAAGAGAAATATACTGACGCAACTCCTCACGCATAGCCTCCGCGCGTTGCTGTGCGGCCCATATTTCAATAGCAGTAGTGTCAAATTTAGGGTCTAGCTTTTTCCACAGAGGCGGGTCTTTAGCTTTATCTCCAAGGTAGTTTAGATCAGAAATGGCTTTACCAAACTGTGATAGATCACCGCTTAGTTCGCTTATTTCTTTGCCAACAGAAACAGCTTTCTTGATCCCGTTAAACGCGACAGTCGCCATGCCTATGGCTGTCGCAGGGTCAATCATTTCATGCCGCCCTTCATGTCCAACACATTATCGTGATCACGATGGATATATTTAAGTTCGTTTTCAACCACAGCAATACGCTGCTTGATGCCATTGATCGCACCAATGCTCATCATCATGCCATCAATGCTGTCCCAGATGTCATCAGCTTCGTCCCAAATCTCATCTATGTCATCGCTGTTTTCTGTAACATCACGGCGAAGATTAACATTATCCTCAATTGCCATGCGCGATCCAAGCTGAGAAACTGTTTCTTCTAAATCGGCAATCGTGGCGGCTTGCTGGGCAGTCCACCACACGAAACCACCACATTGCAAAAGGATCACGCCGATCACAGTTATTGGCAGCTTCATATTTTCCATAACGCTACTTTGTCATTAGCTGATGAATGTCCTTGCGCATTTCCTTCTGATCGCTGCGCATTTCTTCCATCATCTTTATCATCATGTCAGTCTTTTGCTCTAATAGCTGAACCTTGGATTGGTTGGTCAAAATGTTATTCAATACCCACCATACCGCGCCGATTACTGCGCCAACCATTGCAATAAACAATGCCGTATAATCCTGTATGAATTTCATCATCCGAACCCTAGTAACCATTTGCAATCAACTTGCCGTAATCACCCGACATTAACTTCTTTTTAACATATTCTGCGAACTCTTGCGACCCCAGTTTCAAACCGCTTTCATTCAACCACATTTCGACCACAACAAACGGGATACGACCCGCCAAGCGCATGTCAGATCGCACGTTGTGACCCTCAATGTTACGCTCTTTGTTCCAGTCCAAAATACGCTGAATGTCTTGCTGACGATTGACGATAACCTTCCCATCTTCAACAGCGTAATTTGTGTTTAGAATAGTATCAGTCATTTTTCTTTGGCCTACCGCGCTTCTTAGGTGCTTCTTTTACTTCTTCTGCAAAACCATTAGCAATCATCACTTTGGCTTCTGCTGCTGTAACTTCTACCACTTCGCCCTTTTCAGTCTTGCGACCTTCGACCCAAGGCTTGCGGTCTGTCGTAATTTTAATTTTCATATCAAACCCCTGTGTTTGTGAAAGGGGGCCGTAGCCCCCAATCTATTAGCTAACGTCTGCGATAACGCCGTGTGCTTTCTCTGATGTGACCTGTAGGCCATATTCAGCAGAGATCAAACGACGCTCTGACAGACCGTTTTTCGCAAGTGGTTCTTGCTTTGCAGTCTGTAGATACGCAACCGCTGCGTAGTTTGGATCAAGTACGAACACATCGCGTGAACGAATGTGACGCGCTGGAACAATCTGCAATTCACCGAAGTCTGAGATATAGACGTCGATTGCTGCGTTCAGCTTGCTATCTTCTGCTTCTTTGTAACGTGTCGCGTTACCTGTGAAGGTAGAAATAGTTTGCTTTTGCGATGATCCACATAGAACAACACTTGGCTCTGCGCCTTCATCCCAACAATCAGCAATAACACCCTTTAGGATAGTTTCTGTGATCGCACGTTGTGTACCGTCTGTCGCCGCTGCGTCTGGGTAGCCTGCTGAACCTGCGCCTGATGTTGTACCATCTGCACCGCCAGCGCCGCGCGCTGTGTTGGTTGTCAAGAACGCAGGTAGACCCGCTGTTTGACGTGCTGTTGACGCTGAACCTGCTGACGCAGCTACGTTGTCCAACAACATTTTTTCCATGTCGCGCTTCATTTCTGACAGCTTATAAGCAATCTGCTTTGCAACAGTTTGCGCATCAGCAACACCATTAACCGCTTGGTTAGTGGATGAAACTTCTACTGTTTTTGTAGAAATCTGTGTGTAGTTACCTTTGCGAACCGCGTTTGTTGGCGCTGAGTTTGTCGCCGCATCGCCTTCAACTGCACGGTTGTCTGTCGCTGCCGCCAAATCCACTTCACTCCACTCGAAGTAAGTATTATCGACGTTGCGTGTGCCGATTGTACTCATGAAAACGGTTTCAACGGGACTGATTGAGGCTAATGCCGCATCGAGGTCTTCACGAATTGTAGTGACGTCATACGTCTGGTTGGTATTTGCATTTACAGCCATTGGACTGATCCTTTCAAAGCAAAAGTTTTAAGAGAGCAAAAAGTTAGCGACATCATCAATGCCACCGTTCTTCTGCATTCGTGCCTTCGCTTGCTTTCTTTGACGCTGCTTGTCAGTTTGCGTAGACTTTTTTGCAGATGGTTTAGCAACAGGTGGCTTATCAGCTACCTTTGCTTTAGCCTGATCTTTGCGCGCGACTGCTTCACGATAGCGTAGTGCATCACGCAAGATTGCGACTTCCTCTGCGGTTTGGACTGTAGAAAGCATCTCATCCGTTAGTTTGTAATGCTTCTTAGCCTTTGTCGTAATGTCCATCATAACGGCATCACGCTTTTGCGGATCAGCGAACTCTGGCATCCATTCAGCTAAACGCGCAGCCTCTTGTTCAAGGCGTTGTGCTTGCTGTTGGCGCTGTTGTTGCTGTTGCTGCTGAGACAGTGCTTGCGCTTGCTGCTCCCATGCTCTCCGCTTGTCTACTGCACGACGGTATTCTGCCTCTGCTTCCAAATAGCCCAGAGGGTCACTAGCGCGTAGTTCCTCGGATGGATATTCTGGTACAGGGGGGATACCCTCTTGCTGCAACTGTTGCATCATAGATTGCAATTGTTGGCGTTCTTGGTTGGTTTGCTGTACTAGCGCCTCAACCTGCTTACGGGCTTCGGCATTTTCTGCCATACCCTTTTGGATGTACTCTTGCCCTGAATAACCACGCAGTAACTCGTCCAAGGGTACCTGCTTTTCTTTACCATCAACTTTGACAGTATAAACAGGCTCTCGTTCGGTTTCGGGTTGTTCGTTCTCAACATCCGCAACATCGTCATCAAACTCTAAGTCATCGTCGGACAATGTATCGACGTCATCCTGACCCTCGGCCTCTGCCTCTATCGCCTCTGGCTGTTCGTCAACAACCTGATCGACAACATCTTCAGGTGCTTCGTCAGAATTAACTGGCGCGTCCATAATCAAGTTTTCGGCAACTGCGCCTATATCGTTACCGTTGATCGGTTCAGTCGTTTCCACGGTGCTGTTCCTTCCGTTTCTTGAGGATCGTCACGGCGTCTACATCAGCCTTTAGACTAACCTCGATTGCATTTAGCGCACGAATGATTGCGTGTGCTTCCTCTCGCCCCTCAACGTCTGAGGCAGCGCTATCTGCGAAAATGTCTTTCTGACGTTCCCGCAAATCCTTCATAGTCTCAATAAAGTGTTCGTGATCTAGCAGTGCTTTAGAACGTGCTGCCCGTATCTCAATATCCACCCATTGCTCCCATCATGTTTGCATTGTGTTCGCGGATCGCGGCTTGTTCTTCTTTGACCTGCTGAACATCAACTGCTGTACCGTACTTGCCCAGTATCTCAGCAACCTTAACTGCCAAGTCCTGAACCATGTCATCACGCGCCAAGTCGTCATCCATAGCTAACTTGTGCATCTTATACTGTTGATCCATCTGTGCCTTCGCCATGTCTACCTGCGCGCGTGTCTGTGCTTTCATCGCTTCGGCCTGCACTAACGCTGCATTTGGATCGGGCATCGGCGGCTGTTGTGCTGCTGCTTGCTGTTGCTGCATCAACATCTGCTGCTCGATCTCTGGTGTGATTGGCAAGAAGTAACGCTCTGAATTTCGCACACCGCCCAGCGCCAACAAATCAGCCATTGTGTTTCGCATCTGTGTAAGCGTCACAACGCCATTCATAGGTCCGTAAGTCTGGTAAACCTGCTGCTGGATCGTAAACGCCTGCATCAACGCTGCTGCGCGCTCTTGTTCGCGCCCTGTGCCGATACCTACGTTTACAATCAAGTCCATTTCAGGATCAAAGTTGGCTGGGTTTACTGGCACAAACTGATTGTTCAATCTGGCAATTTCTTCACCGTCAATATTCTTCATTGCCAATTCCAAGATAATACGGAACAAGCGACGCATACCGCCCTCTGCAATGTTTCGTGCGATAACCTCCGCTTGACCCGCCTGACCTTCAATAGACGCCGCAACACTCGTTGCTGTCGCGCTTTTGAGTACGTCTGGATCAAGACCCTGCGCCATCTTAGAAACGCCTGTCTTGTTGTCCACAAGCTGATCAAAATACTGCAATGCTGGTAATGTTTGACCTGCCGTAAATGGTACGGCCATTTCACCAACAGCCCCCATTTGTTTAACTCTGACGATGCGCCCAATCTCGTTATTGAGCAAATCATCAATATTAGCTTGCCCATCAACGATTTGTAGCGCTGGGTTATTTGTCAGTGCCACGTTATCCAGAACACCGCGCAGCATAGATGTGGCTGCGTCCTGATCGTGCATCACCAGATCGACCAATGATGTACCAAAGAACGCATGTGGCTCTGGATCAACCTCAAAGATCGCGTATGGGGCCATATCAGCTTCATAGAAGTTCAATAGCTTGTATCCAGCACCTGCACATAGGAATTGATACAAACGTGGCTTACCAGTACCGTCAATGTCCAGTTCCATGTATGCTGTTGTAACGCTAACTTTCTTAGATGCTGCTGATGTGTTTTCGTCGTCATCCTCGTCAACAGTGTAGCCGCGACGCTCAAACTCTGCCTCGTCATCCATTGCTGAATAACGGCCACCGTCAACATCGTGTAATTCGTCTAGGTCAAAGCCCATCGCCAACAAGTCTGCGATCCGCATTTCTGTGGTGTGGCCGATCACATAGAAGTCATCGACGGAACGCGCGTTGCGATCTACGAAGAAATCTTCTGGCGGGATGCTTTCAACCTTGATGTCGCCGTCGGTCATTGTCCGTGCAATCTTTACATCATGCAGCGGCAGATCAACCTCAACGCCCATTTCGTCAACGCTTACAGTCATGTATTCGGTGTGCTGTACAACCTCAACATCATCCTCATTTACAAGCAATTCAAACGCATCTTGCGTTAGACCAGTAAATGTGTGCGTTTCCTGTTCTTCGCGCTCATCGAAGTACGCCATTGCAATGCCAGCTTTTTTAACCATAGCGTCTTGCAGTACGTCATTCAGGATGCGGTATCCGTCTTGCTGCTGAAACTTATAACCGATGTAGCTGGTCATCTGCTCGGCAAGTGCAACATCCTCTGCGTTACGCGGCTGGAACTCTACAAACTTGTCATTGGTCAAAAAGATACGCTGGATGCTAGGCTTGATCCCACGCACAACTTCACGGCACTTTGTCGCAACAACTTGGCTGCGGCCTTCTTCGTATCCGATATCAACCTCGCCATCAAAGTAGCGCTGGGCCTTAACACGTTGCGGTGAAATCTCTCCTTCGATGAAGTCTACCGCGTCCATGATTGCTTTGGAAACGATGCCCTCAATTTCTGTGCGACCAAGTTTTTCAAGTTTCATGTCGTTTCCTTATTGAATTAGTCCGCGCAAAGGTTCACCGATAGCTGGCCCAATGACATTTGATACGTCATCAGAAACTACGCGCGATCCCGCTCTACGGCTACCTTCTGCCACTCGCGGAATAAGCACATTGATGCGCCGCTGCAATTCTGCAATTAAACGCTCGTCGCTGATTGCTCGGCGCACGAACTCTGGGTCATCGCTTACCAATATTTGAGCAACCTTTGCCCGCTCTGCATCGGTCAAGCCACGACCCATGCTATCTACTATAGACCGCGTAATGCGTAGCACAGCATTAGGATCGCCATACGCACCAACAGACAGCAGATCACCTAAACCTGCCCTGCCCTCATCTCGTGCGGCTTGCTGTGCGTCTGACGTGATAGAGCCGCCAGTAATACGCTGCTTCGCTAACTCGGCATCCTCTGCAATTGAAGCCTTGCGTACAATTTTTTCAATTTCAGCGTCAGTGAGGAGCGTAGCAAAAACGGCCCGCTCACCGCTTTCTTCGTTTGCTAGTTTACGCATTAAAGCTCGTCGCTGTTCGCCCTTCATCATACGCTGCATAGCTGTCAGTAAACCCGCTTTATAGGCAGCTACAGCATCTGGATTGCCAAGATATTCGTCCTCTAGCTTCATAATGTTTATATTGACATCACCTGATAACGCTTTGCGACCATCTTCAAACGCATCACGGTTTAACGCTACAGCTGCCGCTTGCGTTCTTGCATCCATCAAATCTGTGCTTGCATCGTCCAGCTTACCCTTCAAATACAATTCCAAGTCTTTGGTTGCCGAAGCGACATCTCTTATCTCATCTTTACCTTCTTTTCTCGCAATGTCACGAACAGCCCTGCGCACAATTTCAGCTTCTTCTAAAGTTGGTCGTCGCGCAAATACTGGGATGCCATCATCATTCATTTTGAACAGCGGTTTGTAGTTTCGGTTTTTACCCTTCAATCGCTTGTCGCGCTTTATCAAGGATGCGCCAGCTTCAGGAACACCTTCTAATGCAGATGCTAGAGCAATAAATACTTCATTATCAGCTTGTACGCCTTTAACACGGGAATAAGCCTCTGTGATCTTTTCTTGCGTTAGCTGATCGGAGGCAGCGCGTTTTCTTACTTCGCTTTCAGCTTGACCAGCAGTCGTAGCAACATTTGGCCCAGAGAGATATTCTTCTACTTGCTCCATTGTTGCTGTGCGGGCAGTCTGCGGCCTGCGCTCTAATCCCTTCTTAATGATACCCGCCGCTGGGCCGCTTTGGTTATACAAGCTTCTAACCGCCCCAGCCAGAGTGCGATTTTCAGCTAAGAGCTTACCGTCAATCAAGTCTTTGATAATTTGCTCTTTGCTTTCACCTGTCTTTTCAACAAGCCTTTGAATTTCACGCTCCACCACGCTTGCACCTTTGCGACCCGTTGAACGTCTTGCAGCATCAATAAGAGCCTCAAAGCCTTTGGTAGCATACTCCCCAGCCTTGAAGCCCAACAGGCCACCGATACCCCCAGCAATCGCGCCAGAGGGTGTGCGTGTCAATCGGTTGTAGAAGTCACCCTCGCCAGTGTTAAATGCATACGTTGCGCCACCCAACGCAGACTTTAGACCAACGCGCGTCAAACTAACTGGTGCGCTACCGCCTCCCGTAAAAACTGCGGGCGCAATCGCGCCGCCCGCTTCATACGCCATGCTCTCATATGGGTATGCTTCGCTATACGCTGACAAGCCGCCGCGTATATCTTCTAGTATTTCTTCTACTGGCTGACCCGTTACAGCCGACCGCATATATGCTTCCATCTCATCAGCCGCACCTATTGTTAATCCTTGCGCTGCGGTTCGTAAGCGCTGCTTTTCAACTGGCGGCTTATTAAGCGCTTGGTTCAGCAAATCTTTTTTCGTAGCCATTAGTCATCTGCCTCCAAATATTCTCTGCGCCATTCTTCAGTTTGTTCTTGCCAAAACTTTATCCACTCTTTGTCGGTAGGGAAGCGCGCGTCATCTATTGGCCTTGGCGGCACCATTAAAATAGTTGGACGCTGCGGCAATTCACCTTTGTAACGGTAATCGGGGAAAATATCTGTTGGCAAACCTGCCCGTTCGGCAAACCCTTCATACTCTGCCCTGCGCTCATCGAACGTTCCCTCTGCGCCTTTATACAAACGTGTTGCGCGATCAACAAAGTCAGCGCGTTGCGATGCTGTAAGCAATGTACCGTCTTTTAACTTCTGTACCATCGCGGCAATACGCTCACCGTAGCCGCCTGCTGCCGCTGCTGCCGCAAATTCGCCCTCACGAACCACCGACTGTGGATCAAGCATTTTCATGTAGTTGAAGATCAATGACAAATCACCTGCCGCTGATGGTTGTTCAACACTTTTTTGGATGCGCGTATAAGCTGCAACGATATTGCCGAAGTCTTTGACCTGACCCAAGCCAGTGAACTCTTTACGCAAATCACCGCGCATTTTTGTTAAGTCTTTTGCATCAACAACTCCCGCCTTTTGGTCTTTGATGTACTGCATGTAAACGGCGCTTGCATCTGCGCCGTTACGAATTGCGTCCGCATACATCTTGCCGTTTGGCATTTTATCCAGCATATCGGCAGTACGATTGCCGCGCATACTCGCTGCCCTCATCGCGCCTTGCTTGCGAATATCAGCACCTGCGCGCATCTCTGGATGAATAAGCGGATCAAAGGATGCCGCAAGGTTTTCCAAGAAATTTAAGCCTGTTGCTTCATCGCGCTTCATCATCCGACCAAACAATCCACCCATTTTGCCACCAATCATGTTTGGCTTCCTTTCTGTCATCTTCGCCTCTAGCGGCATGTTGCGCGGACGTCCATCTGGTAGACGGCCCAAAACACTTTTGATGTAATTTTGCGTTTCAGGGTAATTCGGAACACGCCCAAGTCTAGAAACTAGGGTTGGCCCAGCATTGTACGCGGCAAGCGCCATGTTTAGATCAGGAAACCGCGTCATCATCTGGTTAAGGTAACGCGCACCACCCGCCAAGTTCTGTTCAATGTCGCGCGGATCAACACCTAATTCTGCCGCCGTGTTTGGCATTAACTGGGTTAAACCATACGCACCTTTTGGGCTTTGCGCTGTCGGATTAAAGCCGCTTTCTTGCTCAATCAGTGATATAAACAAATCCTCTGGAACACCATAACGACGTGCCGCTTCACGCGCTAAGTTCATGTAGTATGCGCGCGTGTTCTGATCCATTATTGCATACCACCTGCTACCTGTGCGCCCATCTGCATATAGTTAAACAACCCAGGGTTGAACGAAGACGTTTGACCCATCATTGCTGGCGTTCCGTGTACAGCGCTGACAAATGGCGCAAGTGCCGCCTGTGGCTGTCCCGCATAACCAGCAAATTGCTGTTTACCCGCGTTTATAAGGTTCTGCATCATTTGTTGCTGCATTGCGCCCTGTTGCATCTGCTGGTTCTGGATTGCTTGTCCGTACCCAAATGATTGCTGACCTGCGCTCTGCAAGCCCTGTGCTGCACGGAAGGCATCATTCATGGCTTGGTTATAACCCTGCTGGTTCAGCGCTCCCACGGCGTCTAGAGCTTGCTGTTGATAACCTTTCGCTGCCTCTGCCATCGCAATCCCATGTCGTGAACCGCCAAAAGCGCCAGCTTGCGATGCTTGCGCGTCCAACGTGTTTAGTCCCATTTGTGCGGCACCGCCGACATCACGAAGCGTTTTGTTCACCACCGCCTGTTGGTAGGGGTTCATCATCTGCTGCGCTCGTGCTGCTGGATTTGCGTATGTAGCCAATGCGCCCTGCTGCGCTTGTGAGGCTTGCGTGTATGGATTGGCTGCTGCCTGAACCATATTTGGGTTTGCACCACCTGCCATAACTAACTCCTATTTACCGCCGCCGCGTGGCTGCATTTCTAATGTGTAATCTTGCTGTGAGGCTTGACGTGAGCCAACCGCCCCCGTGACGGGATCAATTCCAAAACTTGCTATGTAGTCTGCTTGTGCTGGCGCTCTTTGGCGAAGCCCCTGAACCGCATCATCGTATAGACCAATTGAAGAATAACCCTGAACACCGTTACCGAATGTTTCCGCTTGAGGCATGTACTGCTGACCACCTGTCCCCTGCATTCCAAACGCACCCGCCATTTGATCTGTCCCAGCAAACGCTGCTTGTTGCAGTGGACTAAAAGCTGCAACCTCTGGACCCGTATATGGTACATAACCTGTGGCAGATGCATCCGTCGCTAAGTTTATGCCTTGTTGGTATGCTTTCTCTTGCCACGCTGGAAGCGTTGCTTCGTCAACTGTCTGACCGCCTTTAGCCATCTTCAAACTCCTTCAGGAAACTGACATGCTGTTGTTTCCAATTTAACGGGGCTAGTGGTTTCTTCCAGCCCATGCGTCCTGTCATTGTTGCGGCTGTACACCCATGTGACTTTGCCCATTCTTTGACATCGTGATCCATGTCTAAAATCTGGTCCAACTCGCCACCCGCAAGAAAAATGTTTAAAACCTTCTTTCTAGGATATACCACAATTTCGGTCACAATACACCCCCTTGGTGCGGGCCACAACTGCATGTGTCCCTTCGAGATGCTGTCTACTATATCTGCGAACTCATGTGTGCCGCCTGTGTATTCCAATGCAGCCTCAATCCACGGCCTACATCTTTCTAGATCGTCTGATAGAACAAAATCTTTCATCCGTGTAACCTCGTTATGTGCAGCGTAGAAGCTGGCGCTGCGGGGGAAAACGCTGTTGCCGATGTCGCGTCCAAAAAACCAGAAGTGCTGGATGTTGCCCACATGACTTGTAAGTAATCATTAGATTGTACATCAAACTTTGCGCTTCGAGATGCAACAAAAGTCGCCCCATTGTTATGCAAAGAACTAACCATCGTATTGTTAGGTGCATCTGTACCGTTTAAGCGGGGCCAAAAATAAAAATTTACCGTTGCCGCCGATGACGAACTAATTTGCGCGGAAAACATAATTAAATACTCACCTGCTTCTTCAAAGACAATCTTAGTTGCATCCGTTGCATCTAAAGAAATGCTTTTGTTCCCAACAGGCGCGTCGTACTGAATTGCATACGCTGTATCCGCTGATGCCGCATTAACATCTGTCGTGCGGTACAATGAGCAATGTCCATCTTCTAAAATGACCTGCACAAACTCATTGTTCTTAGAAACTACTGGATAGCCGTTTTCACTATCCCACAAAAACACACCGTCTTCAGACGGGTTATCATCTGCCGTTTTGAAGCCCAACTTAGCTAGATTGCCCTGTAGGTAAGCTGTAAGCTGTCTACCCCACTGCCGCAAGTCTGGTCCAATTGGTGGCAGAATAGGTGTGGGCATTAGCGTCTACCCCCAGCAGTTACATCTAATCGCATCGTTCCTACGCGCCATTGACTGTATATTTTGTCACCGTCTTCATTCGTGTCGGTTTCTACCCGCATACGAATTTGTCTGCCTGAAAACCTGACGCTTGTTTCGTTTTTAGGGTCAAATGGACCATGTTCAATTTCATCGTTTTCAGTGCCATAATCAATGGGTGCGCCAGCAGCATTAAAGGCTAAGACAGCACTCTTTGTTAGCTTGCGACTGACATTTGGATTGAGGCGTGACTTGAACTTCAGATTGACCTGTCCCTGCGTTTTTTCATCAGGGATAACTTTTTTAACCCGCGCAATTTGCTCACCTGTGCCAATCGAAACTGGGCCAGTCTCAGCGAATACAAGTTTATCTTGGTAGTTTAGCCCAACCTCATGCTCATAAATGTCTGTATCTTCGTCGTGACCAGACATGAACATATAACGGAAAACACCACGCTCGACACCAGACGTGCGGGATAAATCACCGATCAACCAGTGATTTTCTTTATAATCCAAAGCAACATAGCGATCTATTTCTGTGCTGCTACTTGAACAATAGAACCACCAAATTTCACCAAATTGACCATTCGCAACTGCCCAGATTTTTGTTTGCTGCGCCGTGTTGATGTCGCCAAAAACATAGTCGTGAACGTCACATGGTATTTCTTGCACAGAGTTACCATCAAATCTGAAAAAGCCTTTCTGGCCCATCCAGAAAACGCCCATATCAACGTCAGCCGCAGCCTTTCTTGAAATTGCCCCGCATGACGTGCCTACGCGCTCAAAGCCATAAACGTATGGTGGGCCTAGATAACGTGCTGTATGCGCGTCTGTGTCCGTTATAATGAGCGTCTGACCCCGTGTACGAATGCCCTGCATAATTTGACCCGCAGTTTGCAATTCAATATCACCAGCTTCATTGGTTGCCGCTGGGGTCCAATTAGTTAAGTCCTCACGATCACACCACTGCACCTTGCGGCTGTTTCCACCTGCACCTAAACAGAAAATAAAACGCTCCTCAGTAACAAGCATAGTGCGGTTGTTTATCGGCGCATTTGTTACAGGTTTAGCAACAGGGCGGCGTATCATTGAAACATTATCTACATTGAAAGCAGGTTCCGCGTTTGTGGCTGCATATATTTGCACCTCCACAGACGTATCATCTGTTTTCAATCTAAATTCATTGTCGCCTATAGCCAGTTCTTCGTCTAACAAAACCGTAGTCGTGGTTGTTCCTACCACTTTAATTTTAGCAACAGGGATTGTCGCAGGGTCAGCATCTGCATCTGGATCAACTACTGTGATCTTAACTTCATACGTGTCGTCACTTGTTAGACCCGCAACGGTTTGCTCAAGGTTTGTAGCAGTAGTCCCCGTCCACTCTGCTACTCCCGTAGAAATCGCCCAGCCAACACCTTTTGTCCAATCCTGATCTGCCGCAAAGTCACCTGTGAGGATTTCTTCCGAACCTACGGTTGTATCCAAGTCCCATTGCAGCAAACGACCATCATCATAATGAACACCAAGTAGGTCTTCGCCAAAGTTGTCTAACGCCCACGTTGTGGCTTCCTCTGGAACTGATCCACTGAACTGTTGAATGGGCGTACCAAAGTAACCAACGCCGTAAAATCCACTACCAAAACCAGACCCTACAGCGGCATCTTCCCTGCCTGTAGCCAAATCATGTGGCGTGATGTCGTATAAAGTACCCGCACCCGTCATAGAAACAAGTTGATCGTGCGAACCACCAGCTACCCAAGCAGTTGAGTTTAGGGCTTCCCATGTATGCATCCCACGGACAGGGTTAGTACAAAATGACGTTTTACGCTCTTGCCATCCACCAATTGGGCGAAGCGAATTGTCTCTCCACCGAACAAGCGAACCTTCACGCCAGCGACCAGATTGCTCATATTCTGTCCCATTTCGGTAAAAGCCAGCAGGTATATCTAAGGGCAATAATGTCATGATGGCACCGTAAATGTATGACTTCCAGTTGAAGTGAAGGTGTAGTTAACCCCGCCTATGGTCAACTTGCAATAACCATGCGCACCCCTTGCACCGTTGTTTGTGCCACTACCACCTGCGCCACCAGTACCTATCACAATCGTAACAGTCTGACTTGGGACAACAAGCACAGTGCCTGTAGAGGGTTGACCAATATATCGAGTGATGTAAGTACTAGAGTTCCAAGCGTACTGACGGTAAGAAGCACCATCGGTGCCGCCAGAGTATCCACCTAGACCACCGTTTCGTGCGTTGAAGGTGTTTGCACCCCCGCCGCCACCGCCAGCGCCATAAGCATTACTTGCTGGTGGGTAGCCTCCAGTATCATTATTGCTGTCACTATCCGCGCCACCTGCGCCCCCAGAACCATAATATGAGCTTTCACCCCTACTCATGCCAGTGTTGTATGTCGCCGCGCCACCTGCACCGCCTGAAGACGTAACCGTGACGGATGATCCGCTTGATGCATCGTTATATGTAAGCGTACTCGAACCACCCGCTGAACCTGCGCTTCCTGATCGACCTGCACCCCCGCCGCCGCCCGCGCCAATGATCTCATAGGTCATTGAAACGCCTTTGACTGCGCCATAAAACCCATTCATGCTGATATTGCTAGTTGTAGTGGGGATGCCATTGTTTGCAGTCGCATTCGGGACTAATGAACCACCCCTAATATACTCTGACAAAGAGTGCGGGGCAGAGCCGCCAAACTCACCCACAATATCAGTATTGAAACTGAGTGAACCTGATGACTTTATCGCCATTATGCACTTCCGTAAGCTGTGATGTCATTTTCAACTGTTAGCGCACCCGCAGATGTCAGCTTAAATCTATCGACCCCTTGATATGCAAACTTTAAATCGCTTCCACTTTGCGTAATTGTCCAATCACCCAAATCGACTGTTGTAACCTCTACCGTGGTAGCAGCAATCTCTCCCGCTGCGCCATATACAGCCGCCTTGCTGTTCACTACCGTACCTGCTGTCGCACCATCTAGCAGATTAAGTTCTGTCGTGTCTGATGTTACACCATCTAGCACGTTAAGTTCCGCAGCAGTCGATGTCACCGCACTCAGATCAGGTCCACCACCCGCACCGTTCACCGTGTTTACAATGGTGTCCAGAGCGTCATTGATCTGATCGCCCCAACTATCCTCAGAGCCACCAACTGTTGGTTTTGTAATGCTAATCGCCATAATTACGCTTCCTTTGCTAGTCGCATCATATCAGTTTATTAGTCGTCCGTCCACGTTCCGCTTGCCGTGGCATCATCAATCCAAATGCTAGTCACAGATGCATCACTTGACCAAGAAGATGTGGGCGCTTTGTCATCGTTCCAAATACCATCGCCCTCGCAGTAGCCTGCAAGCCAATAACGTCTGCCGCCGAATACGGAGTTAGCACCCGTTGCTAACGCATCTTTCTCAACGTAAATCGGATCGCTCATTCTGCATCCTGTATGGTTAGTGTGCCAGCCTCAACCTGACGCATGATCTCTGCGTAGTGGCGGTTGGCTTCTGATACTGGAACTGTCATTTCTACTCCATCAATTGAAGCAATGATCGTAGAATTTTCTTCTACAATTTCATCTCCAGACCTACTATGTCTATATTGTGCTGATGTGATATTCATGGCTTCCATTTTAAAGCTCCGCATCCAAGTTGTAATAATCAGCTCTTGTCCAGTTTCCTGTGACGGTTATTTGAGCGCTGTAAATACAATAATCTGCGGACAACTTGTCTATACTACTGCCGTTACTATTAGTGATTGCTGTGCTAGATGTAAGAGTAGCAGATGGAGCAGCCCTCATTGTGGTAGGCCAAGACATATCCATATAGTAAGTCATGTTACCACCATGTCCATTATAACCACGGCTATCAAATCTTCTTGAATAAAAATACCTCTGGCACCTCGCCAGTTCATCTCCGTATGACCGATGCTCGAAGGGGGTGGCTGTGTCGCCTACTTCTAGCTGGACGCCTGTGATGTAGAACGTAGGGGTTGAGCTTTCTAGCCAGCCTGTGGTGTCGTAGACACGATCTGCGTTAACTTCAGATGCCCATACCGTGGAAAATGTGCCGCTTGTAAATGTTGTCCCTGCGTCAATCCAAAAGTCTACGTCTAAACTACGGTTTGCATCGTTATCTAATGCACCTGATGTATCTCCATCAAAAACAATTACTTTCTTTTCCCATGTGTTTGCCGTAGAAATAGTGTAAGATTTTCCAATTATTCTTGTATTGTCATCATCTGTAAGTGATGCAGTGTACGTTGAAGCTACCGATGATTTAACCCAAAAAGACAAAGTTACTTTTTTTGCATTAGCAGTACCTTTTTCTAAATGCTGTAAGTCTTGCCCTTCAAATCGCTGAGTAATGTAAACGTAGTCCCCCGCATCCAAAGACGTTTCCGAAGCATCCATTGAAACTTTAAGTGCATACGCAAAGCCGTCTGGTGTGCTAGATGTTTCTTGGTCCCAGTCTACATTTCCATCTGTTCCGTTGTGTTGTATTCTCCAACGGTCACACATATAATCGCCTGATGCCGCAGTGTCAGCCGAAGTGCCACGCTGCCAAACATTCATTGCGCCGTTATACGTCAAGCGGCGGTGTGACAAGGCACCATCGTCATAGACGTTACCTAAGTCTGCTAACTGACGTGCCTTGCTCATGTGTTACTCTCCTAGAAGGGTTGCTAAGTCCAACGCCTTTAGTGCATCTGGGTCTGCTGCCGCAGCAATACGGGCATCGTCTGTGATGTCACGCAGTGTTTGCTTGTCAGTCGCAATCTGTGTTGTGCTGTTGCCAGCTTCCAACGCTTGCATAAAATCAATGTCTAGCTGATCTAGGCGTGGCTTACGTTCTGCCCGCAAGTTGTCCTTGTGTATTTCACGTGCAGCCTCCATGTCTACATCGACAGCATCGCCATTGAATGACCAAGCCCCACGGAATGTGCGGTCTGTTGGAACTGTTAGAGATGCCGCATCACGAACATCGCCGTTGATATTGATGTAAGTTGTCATTGTGCAATTCTCCATGCGTTTCTAAATGACCGATCACTAGGGATCATTTCAACAGGGACAATCTTCATGATCGTTCTGTTTCCTTTGTAGTCCCGCCACACGGCAGGGTCTATGTCTTTCATTACCAGATACTCTATCGCTTCTTCTTCAGTCATAGCACCGATAGGTTCTGCGTAGGGGTGTTCCTTTGGCTCTCCGTCAGGCACCAAACGATCACGCTGGTAGGTGTCAATAGGTGGCAAGATGTCGCCCTCTAGTGCCGCAGCCATCCAGTTTGGATCAGGCACAAGTACCTTGGCAGGTTCGTCAGGTGCATTCGGGTCTTCAAATAGCACACGATACTTAGACTGCACTGGCTTCAAGCGTGACTTAGCTTCTAGTAGGCGTTCCCAGAGATGCGTCATGCTAGGTCTCCTAATGCCAGCCATGAAACTGGGCCGTCTACAAGAGCGTTGTCATAAATATAAACATGATCTCTACTTGCAGTAAATCCAGAAACCTTTGTTAAGATATTATCATTAGATGAATTTGTACTTGCACAACCAATACAAGCATAATTTGTTGAAGCAAAAGAAGTAGTCATATCTATAAAAAGCTTACCTGTTCCATTATCGGTAAACGATGAAACATTAAAACTTTCATTTGTCCAACCAGAAGCATCTACAAGTGTTTCATTCAAACACCAAGCCTTAGCCGACCCATTCAGGACATAGCTAGTCTCTACTGTATCTGTGCCATCGGTGATGTTGGAAACGTTTAGTGTACTCATGCTAAGTCTCCGTGCGCTACTGCCCAAAACTTAGATGGGTCGTAATAAGAGTTACTATAATATCGCCAAGTAAAGCTGTACCCACTTGCTGTTGGTGCATTAATAATACTAGCCATAAATCCGTATTCATAAGCAGCACTGTCACTGAGATATTGACCTAGTAAAGAATTAGAATAAAGGGCATTATCAAAAGAGTTTGTCCACGCCATGGAATAATTTCCAGTTCCATTATCAGTAATGCTAGAAGTATTGAAACTATCCTGAATACTTACATTTCCACCATTAGGACTAAGTGATGCCGTATAATCATTATCTAGGTGATACCAAGCCGCCGCAACCCCTGAGACTGCACGACTAGCTGTTTCGCCTGTGGCCTGAATATTTGTGACCTTTAGAGTACTCATGCTAAGTCTCCGTTAATGGTAAAGCATCCAGTTGTGCAATCATACAAAGTTGTGCTTGGACCATACCTATGCCAAAAAGTAATGTTTCCAGCTTGCATTGCCGTTGTAGTGTGTTTTATTTCTAAGCCCATTAAGGCAGCAGACGCAGTTGCGCCGCCTTGGTAGTATTGAGAGCAAGTAGTGACAGAATAGTTTGTATCACTTAGGTTATTAGTTATGGTAAACGTATAGTCGCCTATGCCGTTGTCGGTTATTGATGTAGTATTAAAACTGTCTCTAATCGCAGCCGTCCCAGTTCCATTCCAGTTACACCAAGCCTTCGCAGCACTTTGCCCCGTCAGCGTAATCGGCCCAGTACCAGCACTATCACTAATTGTTGTTGCTCTAATCTCAGACAATTGCCAAGTTCCCCCCAGTTGTGACGGTCAAGGTAACGCCTGTGTCAACGGTTACTGGACCTGATGCCATTGCATTCTCAGTTGCATCAATCGTAACGTCTGCCGTTAGTGTCTGGTTATGCACACGGAAGATGTCTCCACGTCCTGTGTTCGCATCACCGACATCCCCGTTGTCACCCTTGAAGAACGATCCACCGCCACCAACATTGGCTACTTGGAATGTCTCAAAGGCAAGTATTTCAAGTGTGTCACCAGCAGCGGCCCCACTCGTGAGAACAATATTGACGCCATCAGTGTCGCTGTAATCAACAGACGGAACCAGCTTGACCCCATTTAGCCAAACAACAACAAAACCAGAGGTAAACCCTACTGTGGTAAAACTTGTCTGCCCCGCAGTTGCTTCGAACTTCTGGCTTACCTGCGTAGCCTGTGGAACTGGGATGCTGCCGATGTATCCTGACATTTCATGTCCTTATGGTTTTGTAGGCCATACTACATCATCAAGCGATGAATAGCTATTTGTGATGTCACGCAACGCCTGACGATATGCTGTCTGCTCTGCGGTCATTGTTAGGTCTGATGATGCCCACCAGTCTGTCTCGGCGATTAAGCGATTACGTTCTTCACGCAATTCTTTCAAAGGCTGTGCAGCTACAAGCTCGTCCTTCTTAGCTGATACCGCTGCCCATGTTGTACCCCAGTCAGAAGGATCGCTGCTTTCGATTGCTGTGCCATTGGCATCACTGCCAGTGACCTTGCGGAACATCTCGTTGAACTCCGCTTCCGTTGTTGGCTCGCCACGGAGTACCCACTCTGTGACGCCTAGTTCGCTTAATGCGTTTGCTATTGTTGTCATTGTGTTGGCCTCCTTTAGCCAGCGATTTCTGTAAGTGTCACAGTAGATGCTGTTCTACCCGTGTACGCAGCATCAGTATCATAGAATGTACGATTTACTGTAATAGTATATGATGAACCGTATGGTGATGCCGTGACAAGTCTGTAAGTTACAGCAGAAGTAGTATTCGGACTATGTAAGAATTTTATACTTACAGGTATTTGGTTATAAGACCCATTGTAGGTAGTGTCTAAATAACCATGATACGTTGATCTTATTCTTGAACCAGCTGCATCCCCAATTAAAATATCTGTTCCGTCAGCTTGCAGTTTTATATCATAATGTGCGTAGGCACTTACATTCATGTTTACGTCAACCAGTATTTTACTAGTTGCGCTTGATGGCGTGATTGATGTTGTCAATCCTGCTATTTCTGTAAAAGATGTTGATGAAACACTGGCTGTAGATGTCATCACTTTCTGCTCTACCTGCAACACCTTTCCAAAGTCAAAGCTAGAACCGTCTGTTTTCTGGATTTCATCGACTTTTATTATGCTGGTCATTGTGCGATCTCCTGTGCAATAAAATAACAAAAGTTATTGTTAGTTGTCGAGGAGTTCCATCCATAGTATGCAGTGCCACTGTTGGTGAAGCCATACAAAGTATATGTGACCGCCGAGGTTGAGTTTGGCTCGTCTAAGAATGTCGATCCAGCCATACCCCAAGGTTGCCCGCCGCCGCCAAAAGCAAACTGAGTGTTAGCCAACTGAGTGCCGTTGCGAGCAATAAGCCCATACGCATAGCCTGAAGTAGAGTGAACCGAAAAGTTACATGTTATTAATATTTTGCTGCTCGTACTTGTAGGTGTAATTACAAGGTCATAGCCCGATGATACATAACTAGAAGATGTTGTTGTAAACCGAGTGCTAAACTCTGCATCATCCACTTGCACGACCTGCACCACAGACCCAGCGATCGGCTTCAGACTAGGTATCTCAACTCTGCTACCCAAGTTAGGCTGAAGATTATCAACGTAGAGTGTACTCGTCATCCTGCAATCTCCATTAGGGTTATAGATGATGGCACTCTGTGGTCATAATCAGTAGATGCACTATCACGGTATGATTTGTTGATCATTACTGAACCAGACGACACTGCGCTTGCTCTGATTTTGTAAGTTGTCGCAGAAGTCGTTGCGGGACTGTCCATGTAGTTTATTGGGTAGCTTATAATTACACCAGAGTTACTTGCTATATAAGTGTAAAACATTGCGGATGCGCTTTGTCTGTTTGTCGAAGCATCGCCTTGATAAATTGCAGTATTGCCACGGGTTAAGTTTAGTTCGCCAAACGATGGGCTACCACTACTAACATTAATTTGTGCAAGAATTAATATTTTACTGCTTGTTGATGTCGGCGTTATCGAACACTGTAAACCTGTATCTGTTTCTGTCGTTGTGCTGATTGTTAGAGCTGATGTTAATTTTGCACTAACAACCTGCAAAACACCACCAACGCCCTCGATACTGTGACCATCTGCTATCAGTATCTTATTAGCATTCGGACCTGACAGTGGACCTTTAAGCGTTTGTACTGTTAATTCACTAGCCATTATACCACCGTAAAGGTTCCGTTAATCGTGATAGCTGCATTTACAGTTACAGGACCAATCACCATTGCATTACGACCTGATGCGATTGTTACAGGCGCGTCAATGCTATCGTCGTTATTAAGCACACCGTCAAAGTTCACATCGCCAGTGACAGTCAACTGCTTGTTGTTCTGCGCAGTAGTTACAACTCGACCAATGTATTTGCTCATGTCTGCTCCAGTACGCTTAGAATAACATCGACACTTTCATCCGTGTCGCTTTCGATGGTTACAGGGTTACTCTCCAACAGAATAACCTTGCCATCGAGGACTGATAAGGCCGAACCGCTTGGTATCGCTACATCTTTCACGATATGTACGTGCGCGGCCTTAACAGAAACATTTACTGTCGAGGAAGTCACATTGGCTAGGTTACATCCAATAACCACCGAAGTCGTACCTGCTGGCACCGTGTAAACGGTTTCTTCTGATTGACCAACAGAGGAAGCCGTGTAGTTCTTAAATGTATTAGCCATTGTGACCTGCCCCTATTACGCTACGTCGTCGATTAGCGCAGCAACAATTACTTCAACTGTACCTGTTGAGGAAATTGCGTTGATGTCTGCGATTGTTGAGTTTGGCAAACGTGCTGCAAAGCTTTCGTTTGGACCAATGACAACTGCACCAGCAACGCTTGATGTCGCCGCAGTGCCGTCAACAGTAACATAGATTGAACCGCTGTTCGTATCGACGTTCTTGATGTACAAGAACTTTACTGTGTCAGCTACGTCAATTGCTGTAGGCGCTGTTGAGCTATCTACCGCTGTGTAGTCTAAAAACGTACCAGCGATCAAATCTGAACTTGTGTTGTCAACAGATGATAGCTTGTAGTACCACTTGTCATTCACATCTTCAGGTGTAACCGTTGTGGTTGCTGAGAATGTTTTTGCAATCTCGTCTGGAAGAACGGTAACTTCCATTGTGCATTTTGCTGCATCAGCCATGTTTAATCTCCTTTATCCCAAGGCTATAGCAAAGGCCAGAGCCTCACCCGCCTGATCGACGTTGAGGTTGGCCCTAGTTGTTTCCGCGTCAGTTACGTTTAGCGCACCCGTTACGGTTACGTCACCACCTGCTGTTATAGCACCTTGCGATACTATTGTCCCAGATGATGTTATAGCCCCACCGTTGATGGAACCATTTGCAGTCACGTCACCAGTAGCATTCACACCACCAGTTACGTTGACATCTGATCCAGACGTAATCACGCCTGTTGTTGTTAGCGTAGAACCAAATATATCACCGCCGATAAACTGCGATGCGGTAACTGATCCTGACACTGTAGCATTTGCGTTTACTGTCACATCACCGTCAGAAGTAATCCCGCCCTCTGTGGCGATTTCACCCTGCGAAATAATGTTTCCGTTGACACTCAGATAGCCTGACACCTGAATATTGCCAAAACCTGACGTACCAGCCGCTGTAACGCCCTCTGTAGCCGTCAAGCCCGCCGCTTCGATAGAACCCTCAGCTACAAGATCACCCTGCAATTCTACAGTCTCTGTAGCGTTGATCTGACCAAAGACTGTAATGCCATCTTTTGTGGTTTCTAGCTTCTTAGTGTTGTTGAAGTATAGCTCAACTGACCCGTTTTCATCCATTGCCAAGAATGTCGGCTTGTTTGGATCATCAGCACCAATCGTGATGTTGTCGCCAAGAATATATAGCTCACCTGTGACGTTCTTGATATATGTGTCTACCGCATCGTGATAGACCTGCAAATCATCGTCATCACCAAAGTTGACCTGAATGTTGTCTCTGACAGTCCCGCCAGTTTTCTTGTCTAGCTTGTCGTCATTGAGATTGGTAAAGTTGTTGTCCACCTCATCATGCGTAAGAGGTGCGCCCTTGGTGTCACGTAGAGTAATTGTTGCCATCAGTACGACCTAATCTTTATCCGACGACCAGCGGAACCTGTTTTAGCTTTCTCGTTGTCTGCGTTTATACCATCTATTGCGCTCTGAAACAATGCCGCCCATGTTTGCATACGCGCATCCTCACCCAAGAACGGCGCTGAGTGTATCAGTGAGCCGTACAAATACGCATCAGGAAAGTATGTAAGTATAGGATTTGTTGTCTGGATGGCGCTTAAAGCGGGTATCTCGCCATAGTAGTACATTTCTAGATCATAGTCTGCGTCTGGCGCAGGGTATAGCTCAATCTCGCCTTGCGTAATTGCAAATGATGTTGGCTTTCCCACTGTAGAAGATTGCCCACGTAAAGTTTGCATTTCCATCGAAGAAATCAGTTCGATTGGCCTATCATCTGCTTCTAAATGCAAGCGAATAGGCTCTAGAAAGTCTGATGGTAGTGCGCTGTATCGACCATTTACGACAGCAGATGCGCGGTTTTCCATGCGCCAATGACGAACCCTGCGGTTCATTTCTGCCTCTGCAAGCGTAATGAATGTCTTAATCCGTTCTGTCTGGTCATCACGATCCAGAAAGTCTGCGATCACCGTTTGTAGTTCTGCATATGTTGTTATTGGCATTACAAGCCTCCGTATCCCATCAAACCGCCAAGGCGCTCGTTTCGTTTCTCTTTCTGATCGCGTAGATAGTCAAACACACCTAGCAAAGGCATAGCGCCGAACGCTGCGAATGTCGGCAAACCATTGCGTTTTATTTGATCCCGTATTTCTGGCCGCAACCAAATGCCCTGTGCTTTGATTGGACTGTCACCGTAAGCCTCACCCTCCAAGCGCAGCGGCCCAATATTCACGTCCAAATTGTTTTGTTTAAGTATCTTTTTTAAGCGGTTCGGAACATCGCGGCGGTAAAAGTCTATTGTGCCTTGCTTGGGGCTGGATGTCCCGCCGACCTTACCAATCGCATATTCACTGTACGGCAACGCAAAGTAATCGACTGATGGATCATTAACAGCTTCTATCAATTCGCTGCGTAGCGCGTAATCAAGCCACTGGTTTTGTGAACCCATCACGGGGCCGCCCACGCCGCCAAGCATTCTGCCCTCTAAATCTGGGTTGTCTTCAATGAAGAAGCGCTCTTGATCTGCGGCTGTATTTGCATAAGCTCGTGATCGGTTAAGATTGTTAGTCCTATCTATGATTTTGGGCATCAAGATTTGCGCAGTTATTGGATTGTCTGGCGGCAATATGTCTGGGTTGTTCAGCATCGCTCGCGTAAGTATGTATTCATCTCCAGCAATCTTTGACTGTATAGCTGGCTGTATCATTAGGTTGTTGATCTGGTTCAGTTGATCTGCATTCAACTCTGAAACTCTGCTCGGCATTGTGCTTTGCCCAGAAGACGCCATCCGCGCATTGTGATCGTCTAGCACTGCTTGCCTATAAACTGCATCGTAAATTTGCCGCTGCGCGCCCTCTCCCCCTGAGACATTTGCCTGAACGTCTGTCATTATGTCTACCATAGTCTGCCGCAACTCTGTCTCACCTGACATAGCTGCCATATTAAAGCGATTGCTGTCGTTCATCAAGGAATTGCCTAGCTCGTCATAGTCTTTTAGCTTCATGCCTTCGGAGTATGACAGTAGGCTGTTCTTATTCAGGTTTTGCTGCGCATCTGATTGTATTTCACCAACGTAGTAAGCCTGTTGCTGCCCACCTGTGTTGCTTAAAGGAAGAATACCTGTGCGGGTGTGAAATTGCGCAAAATCATCGTCCTCTCCAAAGTGGCTTGCACCTGTCATTCTTTCTGGGGGGAAGCTGTCATCCTCTGGTTCAAACTTGTATATGTTTTCACGATAGCTAGAAGCTCCTGATGGAAAGTATTGTGCGCCGTATTGAGTTTCATCTTCATAGAATTCCTCAACCTCGTCTAACCCTAGGCTTTCTCGAAGTTCATCAAAATCCATATTGTATCTAGCGTTTTCATCCAGAGCGTCCCGCGCAAGAACCTCTGCTCCTTCAGCCGCTGTATTGTAGCCACCCAGCGCGTCTGCCAAAGCTGCTTCCTCATTGGAAAACAATTCCTGCATGTCGCTAATCCAATAGCCCTCATAGTCCGCAAGAAAGTCGTCAAGCTGATCCTCGTCGTATCCTTCGTAGCCAGCGACATCCGAAAGATCATCGTCATCCAAGTCAGTTATTGGGCGGTATTCTTCATTCAGACGCTCTGGGCCGTACTCATTCAAATAATAATACGCCTCGTCCTCTAAGTTTCTTTCGACGTACTGCTCAATCATTTCTTCGTGGCTTGGCGGTTCTGCTCCTATAGTTCCAAAACTTTCGCGCACTTGGCGATCAAGTCTTGGGTCTGATGCCGTAAGCCACTTTACAATCTGGTCTTTCGTTACTGTATCATCATCCTTAAAGCGTTCATCTAACCCTGACCACTCTAGCTCGTTTTCCTTCGCGCCGTTTTTTAACAGCATGGCTCGCATCTGCTTATAGGTGCCTTTGTTCTGCTTTAGGTTCTCGGCGGCGCGGCGTGATGGGCTAAATTGTCGGGCGAAGCGCGGCGTATCGTCAAGGGGCGGGCCACCATTGTCTCCCACACTTGCAGCGCCAACCGATTGCGGATCACGACTTGGCGTAAGTACGTCGATTAAACCCTGCATGTCTCCATCACGTACAGAACGGGCTGCGTACTTCACATCAGACAGCGCATCAGTCGCAAGCTGGTCAACGCCCACTGGCAACGCAAAGGTCTCTGCCAGCCCCGCTGGCGCTGCTAGATAGCCCATACGCACCAAAGCTGCTGGGGCAAGCGTCATTGCCATTTCCATGCCCATATCACGGGCGGCAGCTAAACGCGCTGCGTTCGTTTGCTCTGGATCAAACACAACAGACGCATCTTGCATTGCGTTACCCATTGCATTGACGGGGTTCATTTCGTTTACAAACTGACCTGCTGGGCGAAACTGCGGCGGCAAGAACCGTTCAAGGTTTAAATCGTCAACGTAATCATCCAACATGCGGCGGCGCTCTTGACCGCCCATTGTGAGAAAATCAATAAAGTTCATCACGATCCCCAAACAAATATGTTAGCAAGCCTGACGCATAACCTCTACGCCGTGAAGGTGGTTGCATTAGCGTCTCTGCGCTGTCGCCCAACATCATACCAAACTTGCGCAACTTTCCAATGTCGTCCATCTGATTAACTTCGTTCAGCTTGTCGATGAAGTCCATACGGCCTCGCTCGTAGCTATGCGGATACATCAAACCCCGACCAACGCCATGACGCGGCCCATATTCACGCATCATGCGCTCCATATATTCACGCTGGCGAACGTCTTTGTCATCAATGCCTAGCGCTTCCAACTCTCGCAAAGCACGGGCGATCACATCGTCACTGTAATAATAGCCCTCTGGGCCATCTTCGCGCACACGGTACGCGTTACGATCATCTTCGGCCTCTCGCGCATACTTGTCACGCATTGCGTTCATAAGTTGGTCCATCAGCCCCTCACAGATTTCTTACCACGACAGCCCCACGCCTTGCGACGCACCTTGACCTTCTCAGTCTGCTTTTGACCGCTGGAACGTGCGCAGTACGCATCGCCCCGTTTTGTACCCTTAGCAGAGGTGCGTTTATGCGTACGACCCTTGCTGTCTTTATAGGTTGTGCCGTTAGCGTACTTCTTAGAGGCTGGGACTTTCTTTGCTGGCATCAATACATGCCCTGCATAAATTCATCAAAAGTTGATGTTCCACCTGTCATCAAATAGTTTTTGTACGCTTCAGCCACTTGAGGCGCTACAGCAAGAGGCATCGTTGCAAGTCGCTGCTGCATTCCTTCCGACGTATTAAATTGAAAGTTTGTTGGTTGCGCTGACGGATACCCTAACTGGTTAGGCACGTCTGCTGGACGATATGTCATCGTGTTCTGCATCGGCGCACCAAACGATAAACCTGCGGGGTTTGGTGCATTGATTGCCATGTTCCCTGATGGCGCTGGCGTTGATGATGGCGTTGGCGTACTAAGCTGTGGCGATGGCGGTGTTGGTATTGATGGTTGTGGCAAGTCTGGACGACCGACCATCCCAGCCCGTGCATATGTCCTTGGGCGATTGTAACCGTAAGGCGCAACGCCTGCTGCATTTAGCGCCATGCTATACAGCCCAGCGCCCTCAAATGTATCGCCCGACTGATTTCGGCCGCCGCCGTCTTGAATGTCAATATACCAAGGAACATAGTTGCCAGTGTTCGGGTCATAGTAGCCCCAGTTGCTGTCTGTGCGGCTGCGCGTAATGCGTTGTTGTTGTGTATCAGTAAAACCGCCATCTGGCTTTTCGATATTCTTCCCAGACGCCTTGCCAGAACCCTTGGCCTCTACCGCCTTTGTGTCGTCACTGGAAGGCTGGTAAGCTGCTTCGCGCTCATCCTCGTCCTTCTTGAATAAGTTCTTAAAAAAGCTCATTTCTTCTTACCGTCAATTTTAGTGTAAATGCAACCATTCTTACACAACGATGGGTGTGGGCATGTAGAGCAACGCTCGCCCTCTCTCAAAACATTATTAGGATCAGGCTTGTAACCTTTTTCACCTTCACGAAGTACGCTGTTTGGGTCACGTTTGCTGTACCGCATCATTTCTTCTTCCCGCCTTTACGGCCTTTTTTCTTATAACCACAAGCCATGTTAATTCCATCCTATCTTGCTAAGAATGCTACCATCTTTCATCTTGCGACCCTTTAGGTTCTGCCGTGTCTGCTTTGCAGTCGGCTTGTCACCCATAATGGTACTTTTTGTTTTCTGTATCTTTTGACGAATGCATCCACCCTTGCACAAAAACGGGTTCTCACATGCTTCACCTGTAACAGGACACTGCATCATTTCTTCCTTTTCTTTTTCATAGGAACACAGCGGTCTTTACCGCCCTTGGTGCCAGCATAGCGATAACCTTTCCAGCAGGCTTTGCCATCCGCACCTTTTTTCTTGGTAGTTTTCTTGGCCATGATAACCCCATTAGTTGAGGCAAACATAGCACACTAGGCGATGCCGCGCAAATTCCTTCTTATCGGCCCACTGCCCCAGTTATCTGCTGGCCTATAGCCAACCGCTAGGTATCTAAACGCATCAGCGCCGTGCGATGTCCAATCATGCAGTGGACGACCCCGCCATGTCTTTAGCTTTTCATCGAAGTCTCTGCGGTACTGGCGCAACGCCTCTATCCCGCGCTCACAGTTCCCGCCATCAAACCAACACCGCGCAAGCATAGATCGTGCGGCCTGTATTCCGTCATCTACTGCTAGTTTCGGCGCAATCTCAATGTCCCGTACGCCCAGCGCCTCAAGTGTTTCAAGCCTGCTTTTGCCCGTCCCCAGTTCTTTGACTTGCACGTCATGCGGCAAAATGTGCTGTTCGTAGTGATACGGCTTTTCTTTGAGAACCTTGGCATATGCGTCTAAACCTACCCCGCTGTTTTCATGGTAGTCAATTATGCGTATCTCTTGACCAGTGTATTGCGCAAACCAGATCGCTGTACTGTCGCCTATACCCAAGTCCCATGCAGTGACCACGCCCAGCGCTGGATCGTATGGCACACGACCAATGCGGCCATCCCTTGTGGCGTCCTTCATTTCGACTGCGTAATAAGCCCCTTGGATCGCCGCTTCGAAAGAACACTCAAACTCTTGCTCGTAGCGGTCATCGCCCATTGCCCGTCGCGCTTCGTCAAGTTCTTCTTGATCCAGTATTCCTGTTTCCGACGCTTTGAACATTGCACAGTACCAATTGGGATCGGTTTTTGCGTTGTTATAGATTTCCCAGAACTCATTTTTGCCCTTTGGTGTTCCAATGAATGTTGCCTTGCCCTTTCGATCTGCCAAAGCTGGACGGATGACTGTAGGCCACGCGGACGCAGGGAAGTCTGCTGGCTCATCAGCCACGACGCTATCAAAGTACAAGCCGCGCATAGCATTGTAGTTATCTGCGCCGAACAAACGAATACGCGCACCGTTGGGGAAGTCGATGCGTAATTCAGCGATGTTTACTTTGATGTCAGGGATCGCGGCTGTGTATTCCAGCAGGTAGTCCCACGCTATGGCTTTTGATTGGCTGAGGTAAGGAGCAATGTATGCGACACGCACGTTATCAAGGGGAGTGGTATAACATGCTCTGATAAGATCATTGATAGCAGCAACCGTTTTGCCGAACCGTCGATGAGCCACAAGGCAAGCGTATCGCTGTTTCCTATTGTGAAACTCAATCGCTTGTTCCCGTGGAACATATCCAGTACGCACACGGATCGTGTCGCCTTCGTCAATTACTCGCCCCATTCGACGACGACCTTTTTAGCGCCTGAGACTTCTGCATTGACCTGCATTGGTAGCACTTTGCCCATCAGCGTCATAAACGACTGCGGATTAGCTTTAGCCTGTATACGGAGATAAGCTGTCATGCCGTCTTTGCGCGCTTGCTCTACAAACCGTGGGTCTGCGTTCTCTGCGTTCTCACCATACATTTCTTCTACCAAGTCTTGACCTGCTAGTTCTGCGGCAAGGATGATGCTGTTTTTCATCAAGCCTGACGTTTTGTTTGGTGTGCCTTTCTTACGGCCACTTCCCTCTACTTTAGAGGAATGTTCGCTGTTTGTTGTCATAGTACCGTCCATTGTGGGTGCGTCTATATGTTGTGTAATATAACCTAGAAGATAAAAAGAAAAAAGCCCCCG
>Ga0213864_10000147_pt1 | contig 30227 bp, 28 predicted proteins | sample PICome_5_FD_160078 | JGI IMG/M metagenome (GOLD analysis project Ga0213864, IMG submission 160078) | Coastal seawater microbial communities near Pivers Island, North Carolina, United States - PICO247 | ecosystem: Environmental > Aquatic > Marine > Coastal | place: USA: North Carolina... | reverse complement strand
AAAATAAGGCCTCTTCACTCTATCAAGAATTGGAGCGCAACACTTTATTTAGTCCAAAGGCGAGTTTTGACTCAAGGTCAAACATGAACATCACTTTTGATTTAAACAATACAGAATTGGGGTCTTCCTTTTTAGCGCATTGTGAAGCCTATGGTGTTCATGGCTTAAAAGGTCACAGGTCAATTGGAGGCTACCGGGCATCACTTTATAATGCCCTATCTTTAGAAAGTGTGAATCATTTAATAGACTGCTTAAAAGATTTTGAAAAAAAGACCTTCACATAATCAGATTGTAAGCTGTAATATTAGCGTTTTATATACGCTAGTATTTATTCTTTTTGGATTTTATCTCAGCAGAGGTCAAGACATATCTAAAAATTGCGATTTAAGCTATGAACTTATTGTCCTCGATTATCACGATAATCAAGAACCCTTGGCTAATGCCGAAATAATTATTGAAGAACTGCAAATCACTGCTAAGACTAATGCAGCAGGAAAAGTGCTTTTAGATAATCTGTGTGAAACATCATTCACTTTATTTATCGATCATCCTGAATGTAATCCTCAAACTTTTGAGGTTAAACTCAATCGCTCTAAATCAGATGTGTTTTTTTTAGAACATCATTTTGAACAACTCGATGAAGTTGAATTGATCGGTTCCAATATTACTCGTGCAAGAAAACAATTGGTCAAGCAATTGGACGAACAATGGATATCCTCTAATCGTTCAAAATCGCTCGGGGATGCACTTAAAAACTTAAACGGTGTTAGTACACTTCAAACGGGAACAACTATTTCTAAACCCGTTATTCAGGGTTTAAGGGGTAGCCGTATCGTCACTATTTCAAATGGAATACGACAAGAAGATATGGAATGGGGAGACGAACATGCACCGAGTATTCAAATGGGTTCTTTTGATCAAATTAAAATTGAAAAAGGTGCAAACGCCTTAGCTTATGGCACAGATGCCTTGGGAGGAGTTATTGTTTTGGAACACCAAAAGTTTTTTCCGATTAATAGCGAAAAAAACGAGCTTGGAATGGGCTATCACAGTAATGGCAAGGGTGGTTACCTCTTTCATCAAATCAAAAAAACCTATGAGAGCGGAACCTATTTTAAATCCTCACTGAGTTATCAGCGTTTTGGAGACCGAACTGCTCCAGATTATAATCTTTCTAATACGGGAAATAAAAATGAATCAGTGAATTTAATTTTTGGAAGGAATAAATTAAAATACGGCTGGGAACTCAATTTTTCGCTATTAAACAACGAGATAGGAATTCTAAGAGCTTCTCATCTTGGGAATTTAGATGATTTAGTGCTCAGTATAAATTCACAAACCCCCTTGTACCAAGAAGATTTTCGCTATGAAATTTTGAATCCAAAACAAGAAGTGTTTCACGGGGTATTTTCAGCATCTTATTTCAAGCAATTTAACAGTAAATCAAAAATTGATTTTTTATATAGTTATCAATACAATCGAAGAAAAGAATACGACATACGAAGAGGTGCGCGCTACAAAATTCCTTCTATGGACATGAATCTCAACACACATGATTTTCGTGCCAATTTTCGCCAAGCGCTGAAAAATGGACTTTTTAGAACAGGATTTAATATTCATTATCAAGAAAATGAGCCTAATCCAGAAACAGGTGTGCGTCGATTTATACCTGATTATCAAAAACTGCAATTAGGATACTATGCCATATTAAACCAAAATCTAAGTGAATATTTTAATTTAAGTACGGGTTTTCGATTTGATTACATGCGTTATGATGTTCAAAAATTTTACTTGAAGTCAAGGTTTGAACAGCTGGGTTATGATCAAAAATATCCTGAAATTGTTGCTGAGGACCTTGGCACTCAAGTTTTGACCGTCTCAGATTGGGATTTTCAAAACAAAGCTTTAAACATCGGATTAATTTATGAGCCTAGTAACGTGCTTGCTGCTGATTTTCAGTTTAATGCCTTAGAAAGAGCTCCGAATGCTGCAGAATTGTTCTCTGATGGGTTGCATCACTCAGCTGCACGAATCGAATTGGGTCAATTGGATTTGAACAGTGAAAAAGCTTTGAAGTTCGATGTAGGTTTGTCGTACAACAATCCTAACTTTTCTATTCGCCTCAATTCATACTTTAATTCTATTAAAGATTTTATATACCTCTACCCTTCAGATATTGAGTACACATTGAGGGGAGCGTTTCCTGTTTGGAGCTATGGACAAGCTGATTCTAGGTTTGTTGGTTTTTCAACAGAGTTTTTAAAACCCTTAGGAACGCATTGGAGTTTAAATAGTAAATGGAGTACAGTGAAGGCGACGAATTTAGATTTAGACCAGCCGCAAATCAATATACCCTCAGCTGAAATCAATAATTTACTGCGATTTGAAACTGGTGAAAAAAACAGGCTTCAGTTCAGCGTAGAACAGCAAATTGTTTTCGAACAAAAAAACACCCCAGATAATTTATTTGTTGAATTAAGGGCTAACGAGGTTGTTGAATTAAGATTAAATGATGCTCCCCCGACCTACTTGAATTACAATGCTTTTGCAGATTACAGTATGTATTTGAAAAAGAATAGAAGCCTTAATTTTAAAGTTTCATTGTTGAATATATTCAATGAGACCTATAGAAATTACCTGAACCAACAGCGTTATTTTGTAGATGAACCTGGTCGAAACCTACAATTTTCTTTAATCTATAAATATTGAAATGAGAATTCTTATAATCCTTGTATGTTGTTGCTTTTTCCTCGGATGTAGTGATCTTGATGATTTGGGATACAATGACCCAGAACAGTACAATATTGTGGAATTGACCTTTTTAAATAGTGATGACAATCAAACTTCTTTCTTATCCTATGAGGATCCTGATTTAGAAGGTCCCTTAAGTCCAATTGTAAGTACGGTTCAATTGAAAAATAACACTTCTTATTCCATTGAATTGAATTTTGCCTATGACTATGTTCTTGATGAAGAAGATCGCATAGATCGTAACGAGGAGATTCTAATGGAATCTAAAGTTCATCAAGTTTTTCTCATTTTAGAGAACCCAAATAACTCCGCAATAAGCCTATTAGAGGTGAGTGATACTGATGAGAATGAAAACCCTTTAGGTTTAGAATGGAATATGACAACCAATACAACTGGAGCTGTAAATTTACGGGTGGTTTTGGTTCATGACCCAATTAAACCAAATGAAGATCTCCTATCAGCTGAAGGAATTATTGAATTTGATGCTACGGTTAATTTTGTGATTCAAGGTTAAGACTTTTTCTTTAGCACAAAAGTGTAAATCCACATGATTGTAAAAGTAGGAATAACATCAAATCCAGGAATCAGCTCTTCTATGGTCTGAACTACTGCTGCCACTTTACCTTGCTTGTTGGAATACATTCTACTCATGATCCAACCAGAAAGTGGAGCCCATAAAAAATCTGAAAATTCTCCAAAAGCAGGTATGAGATAAGAGAGCATACCAATGGCATCGAGTAAAATACTTAATACCAAATAGATAACGGGGTTTTTATTAGACATTGGGAATCAATTTACTTATGTTTTTATGGCTAATTCCGCGTTGACTTCTTCTTCGAGCTCTGTTAATTTAGTTTTAAATACACCGAGATAATACATCACAAAAAAGCGTTGTCTTATTTTAAGACTTAAATAATTCTCTCCGGAGTTCAATTTATTTATGGCCTGGAGTTCTGAGCGTGTTTTCTCCGTAAAATCATCTTCTACATAAAAACGCTCTCTTAGTTCATTCTGGCTTGTTTTTAATATCGCTTTAATTTCTTGATTATTACTTTGAAGTAAGGCAATTCTAAATTCTTGTTGTAATGCGATTTCACTGCTTACGTTTTGATTTAAAAACTCAAGATGATTGTCTAGGAGGGAAATAATTTTCAATTTAATCTCATTGTTGGATATCAATGCCAAGGAGCCGTCTTCAATGATTGAAGTAATTTCTGAAATAGGAGGATGAAACTCTCTATAGTCTAAAAACAAATTGTGAAATGACTTGGTGTTTCCTCCTGTTAACAGCACTTTTGTTACAGAGTCGTAGTTGATATTATTCCAATTAGCAGATAAATAATCCATAAGTTCATTCTCTGCGGTCAATTTCTTTTCTCGATCAAGCACATAAACTTCAATTTCGTCAATATTGAGCTGTACGGCCTTTAGTAGCTGTATTTCTTTTCTTAAGTTTTCAGCTTTTGCTTGTGTGTTATTAAGCCAAAAAGAAATAGATATACCTATGATAATTACCGAAGTTTCGAAAATAAATTTCTTGAAAAATTTGAGTTTATCATTTAATGCATTCACGATTGAAACCTTTTAGGATGTAGTTTAAGAATTTGGTTTTATATAATCGACATAAGAAGCTCTTAATTTAGCAATTTTAGGAGCTATTACGAGTTCGCAATAACGCTGATCTGCGTTCTGATCGTAATAATCATGATGCTCTTCTTCAGCCGTGTAGAAGGTTTCAGCTTCTTTTACCTCGGTTACAATGGACTGCTCAAAGATTTTTTCTCGCTCCAAATACGAGAGGTATTCTTCAATCATTTCTTTTTGAGCTTCTGTGGTGTAGTAAATTCCACTTCGATATTGTGTGCCTACATCATAACCTTGACGATTTAATGTGGTAGGGTCATGTGTACTAAAATTGACGGCTAGTAAGACTTCAAGTTTTATAATGCTTGGGTCGTATTCAATTTTTATGCACTCTGCATGACCAGTCCGTCCGGTACAAACCTCTCGGTAAGCTGGATTTTTAATAGAACCTCCAATGTAACCAGGTAGTATCTCCTCTACTCCTTTTACACGTTTAAACACTGCTTCTGTGCACCAAAAACAGCCACTTGCAAAAAATATGATCTCGGTATTTGTATTCTTGTCCATAGAGATTCTTTAAATTAGCATTTATGATTAAAGTTTCAAATTTATTTAAAACATATTCTTCTAATCAGGTGCTGAAGGGAATTTCATTAGAAGTAAAACAAGGAGAAATTGTTGCTATAGTGGGTCCATCTGGTGCTGGCAAAACCACTTTATTACAAATTCTTGGAACTTTAGATCAGCCTGATCAGCATCCCTCCACAGAAATACGGATTAACAATATACCCGTTCATCAATTAAAGGATTCCGAATTGGCGGCTTTTAGAAACAAAGAAATTGGATTTGTATTTCAATTTCATCAATTGCTTCCTGAACTTACGGCCACAGAAAACGTGATGTTGCCTCGCTTTATATCCGGTGTTTCGAAAGCACAGGCTACGGAAAAGGCTAAGGCTATACTTTCTGACTTAGGGCTTGGTCATCGTTTAAATCATCATCCAAATCAACTCTCTGGTGGTGAACAACAGAGAGTCGCAGTAGCCAGAGCGCTTATTAATGACCCTTCTATAGTTTTGGCCGATGAGCCAAGCGGTAATTTAGATTCTGAGAATGCTCAATTTTTGCATGAATTGTTTTTAAAATTGCGCGATGAGTACAATCAAACCTTTGTTATTGTGACCCACAATAATGATTTAGCTGAGATGGTTGACAGAAAATTGAGTATGCGCGATGGGCAATTCCAATAAAGACGAACTTCAGTCTTTTTTAAATTTCAAAGCAGAGCAGTATGAATCTTTTTCTTTTATAGAGACTGATCCTATTCTGATTCCTCATCGTTTTAATGATTCAAAGGATGTTGAAATAATGGCCTTTCTAATGGCCACAATAGCTTGGGGTAATAGAAACTCAATCATAAAATCAGGAGAGCGCTTAATCGAATTGTTCGACAACTGCCCTTATGAGTTCATAATGAACGCAAATGAAGCTGAAATCAATAATTTAGGTTCTTTTGTGCACAGAACATTCAATGGTCAAGATCTTATCTGTTTCGTGCAAAATCTAAAAGTGTTGTACGAAAAGCAGAATTCACTTGAAGCCTACTTTTTAAATGAGGAGAATGAAAAACATTTACAGTTTGCAATAAGTCGATTCAAGTCTATATTTTTTTCAAAACATCCACAGCAGCGTTCCTTCAAACATATCGCTGATCCTTTAAATAAATCCGCCGCTAAACGAATCAATTTATTTTTGCGTTGGATGGTTAGACCAAATGCAAAAGGTGTGGATTTTGGAATTTGGAAACAAATAGCCCCATCGCTTCTATCTATACCACTGGATGTTCATTCAGGTCGAGTCGCGAGAAAATTAGGACTTTTAAAACGCAAACAGAACGACCATCTCGCCGTTATGGAATTGGATACGGCACTGCGTAAAATTGACCCTAAGGACCCCGTTAAGTTTGACTTTGCGCTTTTCGGACTTGGTGTTTTCGAACAGTTCTGAATTTCTGCAATCTTTTGTACTTTAGAGGAACTAACATACTATCAATGAGAACAAGCTTATTTTTCTTTTCGTTTATCATTTGCGCACTTAGTTTTGGGCAAAGAAGTTTACCCGTAGATACAACGGTCATCACTGAACATCAAGTTACTATCAATGGAAAATTGATAAAGTATACCGCCGAAACGGGCACTCAACCTGTTTGGGATGAGGCAGGTAAACCAATTGCAAGTGTTCATTATACCTACTACACCAAAAATGACGTCAAAAACAACGAGGCAAGACCACTACTCATCAGTTTTAATGGTGGTCCTGGTTCAGGTTCCGTCTGGATGCATTTGGCGTATACAGGCCCAAGAATTTTAAAAATAGACGACGAGGGATACCCCGTTCAGCCTTATGGGGTTAAAGAAAATCCATATTCTGTATTAGATGTAACCGATATCGTTTATGTAAACCCTGTCAACACAGGTTATTCCAGAACCATTCCGGAGAGTGGTAAAGAAGTAGATCGATCTAAGTTTTTTGGCATTAATGAAGACATCGCCTATCTCTCAGATTGGATCAATACGTTTGTCACCCGACACAATAGATGGCGTAGCCCTAAGTATATAATTGGTGAAAGTTATGGAGGAACACGTGTTATGGGGCTTTCTCTTGCGCTTCAAAACAGGCAATGGATGTACCTCAATGGTGTAATCATGGTAAGCCCTGCTGATTATAAGGTGATTCGTGTGGGAGGTCCGGTATCCTCTGCTCTTAACTTACCGTATTATGCGGCTTCGGCATGGCATCACCAACTCTTAGATGATGCCTATCAAAATAAAGAACTTGAGGATTTTCTTCCAGAAGTTGAAGATTTCACCATAAACGAATTGATTCCAGCCATTGCAAAAGGTGGATTTATTTCTGAAAACGAGCGCCAAAGTATCGCTTCTAAGATGGCTGAGTATTCTTCACTGGAAAGAAAAGACATTTTAGATCACAACTTAGATGTGCCTACTTCGTTTTTTTGGAAAAATGCAATGAAAGAGGTCGGAGGATATACCATTGGACGTTTAGATTCGAGATATAAAGGAATAGACCGACAACTATTTGGGGCGAGACCTGACTATAATTCTGAAATAACTTCTTGGTTACACAGCTTTACCCCTGCTATCAATTATTATTTACAAGAAGAATTGAAGTTTAAAACTGATGTGAAATACAATATGTTTGGCCCTGTTAGACCTTGGAATAACGACAATGATAATACAAGAGATGACCTTAGACAAGCCATGGCTCAAAATCCGTATCTCAAGGTTTTAGTACAATCTGGGTATTACGATGGGGCAACTACCTATTTCAATGCAAAGTATACCATGTGGCAAGTTGATCCAAGCGGAAGAATGAAAGACCGATTCACCTTTAAGGGATATAGATCAGGACATATGATGTATTTAAGACGAGAGGATTTAAAAAATGCCAATGATGATATACGTGAGTTTATTAAAAACAGTTTATCAAATGGAGAAAGTGCGAAGTATGACTAGGTTTTTATTGATTCTAGCAGTTGCATTTAGCTCGTTTACGATGGCTCAAGATTATCCGTTTTTACAGCGCTACGACTCTTTAAATCAAATAGACAAGTCGCAATACCCCAATGGTGTAGAGGCAGTTTTTATGGGAAACTCAATCACAGAAGGCTGGGTGCAGCAAAGACCAGATTTTTTTTCCGATAACAATTTTATAGGTCGTGGTATAAGTGGACAGACCACCGATCAAATGTTGTTGAGATTCAGGCCCGATGTGATTGCCTTAAACCCGAAAAAGGTGGTGATACTCGCCGGAACCAATGACATTGCTGAAAATAACGGTAAGGTGAGTTTGTCAGCTATAGCAGGATATATAGAAGGCATGGTTGAACTTGCAAAGGCAAACCAAATTAAGGTGTACCTGATTAGTGTTCTGCCTGCAGAGATTTACCCCTGGCGTACTCATTTAAAACCAAATATTCAGATTCCGAAATTGAATAATTTGCTTAAGGCGGTGGCCGAAAAACACAAGATAGAATACGTGGATATGTTTGCTCAGATGACAAACGAGAAAATGGGGTTAGATGAGAATTATGCCTACGACGGTGTACACCCAACCTTAGAAGGCTATTTAAAAATGGAGTCTATTTTGCTTCCCTATTTAAAATAGGTGGTGATTATTCACTTTAGTTTTGTAATTTCGCAATGTAAAAGTCAATTTTAGTGAGTTATTTACTGCGCTCAGCGAAAATCATAGACTCCACATCAGAGTTCCACCTCCAAAACAAAGATATTTTTATTGAAAACGGTTTTATTTCTGCTATTGAAGATGAAATAAAGCTAAATGATACTGAGGTTGAAGTTATTCAACACAAGGATTTAATGGTCTCTCCCGGATGGATTGATCCTTTAGTGGATTTTGGAGAACCAGGTTTTGAACAGCGACAAGGGCTTGCTGCGGGTATTAAAGAAGCTATTAAAGGTGGATTTTGTGCTATTGGCATTCTTCCTAACACAAAACCCGTTATTGATCACGGAAGTATCTTAGATTACTTTAACAGAAATAAAGCTGAAGTCAATATCTACGTAAACGGAAGTATTAGTAAAAATCTACAAGGTGAACAGCTCAGTGAAATGTTTGATTTAAATCAAAACGGAGCCATCGCTTTTACCGATTACAAAAAAGGCCTTAGCAACCCCCAACTCTTAAAATTAGCATTACAATACACTCAAAATTTTGGAGGCCTTGTGGTCAATTATCCACTGGATGAGAACTTAATGAACGATGGATTGATGCATGAGGGAAAACAATCCACCCAATTAGGACTTAAAGGCATATCGTATTTGAGCGAAGAAGTTCGGGTTTTAAGAGACCTTGAAATACTGCGCTATACAAAAGGTAAAATGCATTTTGCTTGTTTGAGTTCTGCAAAAGCTGTTGAGTATGTGGCAAAAGCGAAAGAAGAAGGACTTGAAGTCAGTTGCAGTGTAACTCCTCATCACCTCTTTTTTAGCGACTCTGACATCAGCAATTTTGATACGCTCTTCAAAACACTACCCCCATTACGAACTAAAGAAAATAACGAGAAGTTAATCGCTCAACTCAATAAAGGATTGATTGACTTTGTTCATTCTGATCATTTTGCACTACATGCAGATATGAAAGAAACCGTATTCGATCAGGCTGAATTCGGTGTTGAAAGTCTCGGTGTATCTTTCGGAGCGCTCACCAAATCAGTATCTGTAGAAAAGGCGGTTGACTTAATGACGAAAGCTTACGAGATTTTTGACTTGCCTAAACCTCAAATTGCTGTGAATAGTGAAGCGAGCTTAAGTCTATTTTACAAAGACAGCCAAAACTTGAGTACTGCAAATAGTACTTCAATTTGGAAAAATGAGCAATTCGAGTTCAAACCTTTAGGTATTTTAAACCAGGGTAAAGCGCTTTTAAATTCTTGAGAAAAGTATGAAATCTGATTTGGGAAAAACTACTGCCCTTATTTCTTATATCACTATAATTGGTTTTTTGATAAGTTGGAGTCGTCATTCAGATCGACCTACTACCTTTTCAAGTTTTCATTTAAGACAAGCATTTGGAGCACATCTGCTCTATCACGCTTCCTCTTATCTATTGAATTTTTATACCTTTCTAATTCCATTCTACATTCTTTATGTGGTTTATTTAAGCGCCCTGATTTTTGGTGTTGTATCGGTTCGAAAAGTAGCTTGTAATTCATTACCCTTATTAGGTTCTTATTTTCAAAATTGGTTCACCTTTATTAAATAAATGCCTGAATGAAGTCTTTTAACTACCTCGAAAAGAAAGCGCTTAACTCATCGGATAGATTACTGGTCATACTTCACGGATATGGCGCCAACGAATACGATTTATTTCAATTGTCAGATGCTTTTATACGTAAGAGTCACGTGGTTAGTTTACAAGCACCCTACCAATTGTATCCGGAGTCTTACGCGTGGTATGCAATACATTTTGACGAGGTCAAGGGTAAATGGTCTGATATTGCGCAAGCCAAAGAAATAGTTGAACAATTACACGTTTTTATTCAAGCCCTTAAAGAGCAGTATCAAGTTCGTTATATCGATCTTTTAGGCTTTAGCCAGGGTGCTATTTTATCTTACGCTTTGGCTACAAAATATCCTCAGCAGTATTCTAAAATAATGGCTCTAAGTGGTTATTTCAATAAAGAGTTAAACGAAGTATCAAACGACGGTGTCTTTGATCAATTGAAAATTTATGCTTCTCATGGTGCTGAAGACCCTGTAATTCCATTGAGTTGGAGTGCCGAAATCCCATCAGTACTTGACGAGCTCAATATCGAATATGAACATTTTGTTTTTCAAGATATGGGGCACACTATAAATCAAGAAAATTTGAACTCCTTAGTTCAATGGTACTATCTTTTCGAATAAATCAAGGCATCCATTAACTCATACTCCACCGTATTATCTTCATTGATAAAATAGCGAAGCGTGATTTCACCCCAATTTTTGGAGTCACTAAAATCTGCGATTAGCCATTTGTGATTTAGGAGTTTTACTTTGTTTATCATGAAATTATTTTCATCTCCTTGATAGGGAATAAATGGATTTCCGTTTTCTGCGTTGTTGTAGGATAGTAAATCATCCCATATGTGCTTTTCTAATGAAATAGAGATGTTTTTATCTTGATGATAGTTTTGAGCTTCTTGATTGCTTTCGTAATCAAAATAAGTACAACGATCATTTGTTAGCTCTAGACTTGAGATGTATTCGTTTTTTTCGTCTAATTTCTTGTTGAGTTTTTGAATTTCAGTTGAAAGCTGATTGAATTGGTTGTTTCCTTGAACCAATTGAAATAAACAAATGAGTAGGGTGAAAACAAATAAGTATAGAAACAGTGATTTTTTCATTCTAATAAATGTATGTTAATTGAAGCTGATCATAGGCCAAATAAAAATTAGGTTCTAAATCGCTTTGAACAGCATCGTGAAAACCGAGATGATGACTGATATGTGTAAAATAGGTTTGCTTGGCGTTTACCGCTTTTGAAAGTTCAACAGCTTCGCTTAGCGTTAAATGTGAATGATGAGATTCTCGTCTTAGGGCATTGATAATTAATATGTCAGCATTGATTAAATACTTTAATTGATCTTTTGTAATCTCCTTAACGTCAGTTAAATAAACTAAACCTCCGATTTTAAAACCAAATACATCCGAACGTCCATGGCTTGCGAGTATCGTAGATATTTCTAGTTCGTTAATTTGAAAGCTATGATCTCTATCAAATATGTGGGATGCAATTTTCGGAATGCCTGGATATTGATATTCGGGATTAAAGATGTAATCGAAACGTTTTTTTAAGGCATTAGATGTTTCTTTTGAACTGAAAAAATTAACTCCCCCCTGCTTAAAGACGAAAGGTCTAATATCATCGATTCCCATCGTATGGTCTGCATGTTCGTGTGTTAGTAAAATCGCATCGAGTTTTGTTATTGGATTTCTTAACATTTGTTGGCGAAAATCAGGGCCGCAATCTATTACGATTGATGTGCCTTCTGAGGATTCTATTAATAACGAACTTCTCAGTCTTTTGTCTTTTGAATTTGAGCTTAGGCAAACAGGGTGATCACTACCTATTACTGGTATTCCTTGTGATGTTCCCGTACCCAAAAATGTAATTTTCAAATTCATTTAGTGTAAAAATAGCACAAAATGAAAGGAAGACAGCACAGGTTGTTTTACCTTTGAGAAAAGAATAATTCATGGCTCAGATTTCATTTAAAGAAAATGCGTTTGAAAATATTCCTTCGGTAGATGCCAAAACGCTTCGGATCAATTTACACGAAGACATTTACGGTACATTCGCCGAAATTGGTGCCGGTCAAGAAACCGCCAGACATTTTTTTAGAGCAGGAGCTTCTTCAGGAACAATTGCCAAAGCGATGAGTGCTTATGATAAGTCGTTTTCAGACGCAATTTATGGAGCAGAAGAAGACAATCGCTATGTAACAGAATCACGCCTGCGAAAAATGCTCAATCATGAAATGAATTTGATGACCGAGCGTATTGACCGACAGAACAATCCAAATTATTTATTCTTTTCCTATGCTAATACCGTAGCAACGATTGATTTTTCGAAGCGATTCAAAGGCCATGGTTGGGTTGGTATCAAATTTCAATTAGAGCCCAATCAAGAAGTTTATGATGAAATCATACTGCACATTCGATTCAAACAGAATGAAGCAAGATTACAGCAAGAAACACTTGGGGTATTAGGTGTCAATCTGATATACGGAGCGTTTTTTAAGCACAATAAGCCCAAAAAGTTATTGAAGTATTTATACGATCATATCGATAGAGACACCATTGAAATTGATCTGATCAACTTTAAGGGCCCACATTTTGAAAGCGTCGACAATCGTTTAATGAGTTTACAGCTTATTAAAAACAATATGACAGAAGCAATCATGTTCAACCCTGATGGCTTTAATGTTTTGCCAGCTGCGGTATTGTACAAGAAAAACATCTTGGCTTTAAGAGGTAGCTGTAGACCTGTGACCAAGGTAAATATGGACATGTTTAAGAAGTCTTATGAAATATTTGTACAAGAGGCCACTGTAAATTACAAAGACACTGAAGTGATATTCGAAATCACGCTTTCGAATTTAAAATCATTGGGTGAAATTGATGAAATTGACTTTATAGACCGTGCTACACTATTATGCTCTCTTGGACATACAGTAATGATTTCTAAGTTTCAAGAATACTATAAGCTCGTGGAATACTTTAACAAGTACACCAAAAATAAAATTGGGCTTACCATGGGTATTAACAACTTTGTCGAAGTATTTGACGAAAAATACTATAGACATTTAAGTGGCGGAATTCTTGAGGCATTCGGTAAGTTATTCTTCAAAAACCTGAAGATATACCTCTACCCAATGTTACACCCTGACACCAAAGAACTTCTGACCAGTAATAATGTCAAGGTTCACCCGCGTATGAAAGAATTGTATAAATTCTTTAAGTACAACGGTAAGGTTATGGATATCATAGATTATGATCCAGAAGTACTAGATATCTATTCGAGAGAAGTACTTCGAATGATTATAGCCAACCAGCCGGGTTGGGAAGAATTACTTCCAGAAGGTATTGCCGAAATCATCAAAGAAAAGGAGCTTTTCAGATCTATTAAAGAGCTGCCCAATACTAAATCCCTATTAAACGCCTAGGGAGTTAACAATTCTAATAATTGTGTTCCGTGGGTTTTTGTAGTGACCTTATCGACTACATGTGTCACCCTTGCATCTTCATCTAAAACAAAGGTTACCCTGTGAATTCCATCGTATTCTCTTCCCATGAATTTTTTGGGTCCCCAAACTCCAAAAGCATTTATTACTTCATGATTTTCGTCCGCAAGTAAGTCAAAAGGAAATTCGTATTTATCTCTAAAATTCGTTTGACGTTTTGGGCTATCGGCACTCACACCGAGGAGTGTATACCCTAAACCTTTCAGTTCTTTAAAATGATCTCTAAGACTACAAGCCTCTGCTGTACAACCTGGAGTGCTCGCCTTGGGATAGAAAAACACAATCAATTTTTCTCCTTTGTAATCGCTTAGCTTGACTTCTTTTCCTTCTTGATTATGGGTGTTAAATTCTTTTATCTGCTCCCCTACTTTACTTATATTCATAGTGTTCTTTTTTTGTAAAAATACTAGGTTATGACCAAAAATGAAAAAGTGAGCTTTTGCATAGAACAACTAGAAAGGCTTTATCCTGAAATTCCTATTCCTCTTGATCACAAGGATCCTTATACCTTGTTGATTGCTGTTTTAATGTCTGCTCAAAGCACAGATGTCAGAGTCAACCAAATAACTCCTCTCTTATTTGAAAGAGCAGATAATCCTTACGATATGGTCAAGATGAGTGTAGAAGAAATTCGAAACATAATTAAACCTGTCGGATTGTCTCCAATGAAATCTAAGGGTATACACGGCTTATCACAAATTTTAATCAATAAGCACGGAGGTGAAGTTCCACAGGATTTAGAAGCCTTAGAAGAGCTTCCTGCAGTTGGTCATAAAACAGCTTCTGTAGTAATTTCACAAGCCTTTGGAATTCCTGCATTTCCCGTAGATACCCATATTCATCGTTTGATGTATCGATGGGGATTTTCGTCTGGCAAGAACGTAGTTCAAACCGAAAGGGATGCCAAACGTTTATTTCCTAAAGAGAAATGGAATGACTTACATCTTCAAATTATATGGTATGGACGTGAATACTCCCCTGCTAGAGGATGGAGATTAGAAAACGACATTATTACCCGAACCATAGGCAGAAAATCTGTGATCAACGAATATCACAAAACTCGTAAAAATTAATTCTGAAAATGTTCAAAAACCCCTAGCCTTGTCTTTGTGCAACAATAGGCCTTTGAATAGTTTAAGATAAAGTCGATACTTTTTTGTTTGACTTTAAAGGTAGTAAGTTGATCTGCTTTTTGGTGTTCAATAGTGTTCATAAATATGATATTTAACTATCATAACGGCACTATTGTCTATTTATTGTTTGGGCTGTTCTAAAATTATGAAGCAGTCATCACCAAGTTGTGCTTTTCAATCATTTTACGAAGATTGATTAAGGCATATCTCATTCTACCTAAAGCCGTGTTGATACTTACATTAGAAATTTCTGCAATTTCTTTGAAGCTCATGTCTTTGTACAATCTCATCAAAATAACTTCTTTTTGATCGTCTGGTAGCTCATCGATTAAAACTCTGAGGTCTGAATTGATTTGTTCTTTGATAATTTCAGTTTCAATAGATGGATCTTCGTCACTGATGACTTCAAAAATATCAAACTCTTCACTTGGGTTATAGCTTGGCATTTTGTTGTTGCTTCTAAAATGGTCAATGACTAAATTGTGAGCAATTCTCAAGACCCATGGCAAAAATTTACCTTCTTCGTTATACTTTCCTTTTTTAAGGGTGTTAATTACTTTGATGAAGGTATCTTGAAAGATGTCCTCAGCCAATTCTTGATTTTGAATTTTATTGTAGATATAACTACTAATTCTATCTGAATGTCTGTTGATTAGAATTTCTAAAGCTTTCTCGTTACCGTTGATGTAATCCTTTACTAAAATTGAATCTTCTGTTATAGTTTTCATAATCACGTTTTAAATGGTTGTCGTTGGTTATTTATTACGTGACCAAATCTATCCGAAGCCTACACCGAATAGAAAAGTATGTTGTGAGTGAATGGATTTTTGATGTTAACTTGCAGAAAATTGTTATGAACGGCTTAAAATGGCCTATGAAACTCCTATAGATTAATGAGTAAGTCTGATATAGAGATTAAGGGTGCTGCTATGCACAACCTCAAAAAATTAGATGTAACGATTAAACGAAATAAACTTTCTGTTGTTACAGGTGTATCAGGATCCGGAAAGTCTAGTCTCGCCTTCGATACCTTATACGCAGAGGGTCAAAGGCGCTATGTAGAGAGTTTATCGTCTTATGCAAGACAGTTCTTAGGTAAGCTCGACAAACCTAAATTTGATGCTATCAATGGAATAGCTCCTGCAATTGCCATTGAACAAAAGGTGAATTCTTCAAACCCAAGGTCTACCGTTGGAACGGTTACTGAGGTTTACGAATATTTAAAACTGCTCTACGCCCGAATTGGGAAAACCTACGACCCTATAAGTGGTGAACTTATAAAAAGACATACAACTACAGATATCATTAATCGAATAACAGAACTGCCTGAAGGAAGTAAATGTTTATTATTAGCTCCTATAGTGGTTTCAAAAGATAAAGATCCGAGTAAAGTGTTAGGGCTTTTAGCCAAACAAGGGTTTGCAAGAATATACGTAGACGGCAGGGTTGAACGAATTGACAAACTACAAAACTTTGATTTACGTGAATTTGATCTTGTAGTCGATAGAATTGTGGTCAAACGAAATAATGAAGCATTCTTAAATCGTTTGTCAGCAGCCATAGACGATGCATTTTATCAAGGTAAAGGAATTGTAAAACTTTTACAGCTTGAAGACGGGACAGTCGAATCGTTTTCATCGAATTTCGAACTCAATGGCAGAACGTACGTAGAACCCAATATTCATTTATTTAGTTTTAACAATCCTTTTGGGGCTTGTCCAAAATGTGGTGGATACGGTGATATTCTTGGTATCGATCCAGAATTGGTCATACCAGATAGCAGTAAGTCGATCTATCAAGGTGCTATAGCTCCTTGGAAAGGTGAGAAATTTTCTTGGTATAAAGATCAGCTCATAAACACGAGCAGTCAGCATAAGCTTCCTATACACAAACCGTGGTTTGAATTAAGTGCTGCACAAAAACAAAAAGTTTGGAATGGAAGTCGCGAATTTATAGGACTACACTCCTTTTTTGAAGAACTCGAGTCTCAGAATTATAAAATTCAAAATCGCGTTTTATTATCTCGTTATAGGGGCAAATCTATTTGTAGTTCTTGTCAAGGAACTCGACTTCGTGAAGACGCCAATTTTGTAAAAATTAACAGTCATGCAATTACTGATCTAGTTCACTTACCGATATCAGACTTGAACCGTTTATTTTCTTCATTTGAGTTTAACGACTATGAGCGTAAAGTAGCAGAGCGTTTGATTTACGAGATACAATCCCGTTTATCTTTTTTAGTTAAGATCGGTCTTGGATACCTTACGCTTAATAGAAAGTCGAACACCCTCTCTGGTGGAGAAACCCAGCGTATTAATATTGCGACATCATTGGGGAGTAGTTTAGTTGGGTCGATGTACATTCTAGACGAACCAAGTATTGGATTGCACAGCAAGGATACTGAACAATTAATTCAAATTTTATGTGATTTAAGAGACTTAGGTAATACCGTTATTGTGGTAGAACACGACGAGGATATCATGAAAGCAGCTGATGAAATAATAGACATTGGCCCAAAAGCAGGCCGTTTAGGAGGTGAATTAGTTGCTCAAGATTCTTATAAAGGTCTTGAATCTTCATCAAGTTTAACAGCTAAATATTTACATGGCACTGAACATATTGAAATACCAAAAATACGAAGGACTTCTAAATTAAAAATTGAACTGAAAGGAGCTCGGGCGAATAACCTAAAGAATATTGATGTCTCTATTCCTCTTGAATGTTTAAGCGTGATTACGGGAGTTTCCGGAAGTGGTAAGAGCACCCTGGTTAGGGATATCCTCTACCCTGCTCTGCACAAAGTTGTTCACGGACATGGAGATAAGCCAGGAGAATTTTCAGAATTAACAGGAGCTGTTTCAGAAATCAAACAGGTTGAATTTGTAAATCAAAATCCAATTGGAAGGTCTTCAAGGTCTAATCCAGTGACCTATTTAAAAATCTACGATGAAATCAGAACCCTGTTTTCTAAACAGAAAAGAAGCCAATTAAAAGGATATAAAGCCAAGCACTTTTCTTTTAATGTGGATGGAGGTCGATGTGAAAAATGCAAGGGTGATGGACTGGTTACCATTGAAATGCAGTTTATGGCAGATGTAAATATCGTCTGCGATGTATGTAAAGGCAAACGGTTTAAAAAAGAAATATTAGAAGTCAAATTTCACGACAACAATATAGCTGACGTTTTAGATATGACCATTGACGAGGCCATCACTTTTTTTAACACTCATGGTGAAGAAAAGATTGCTGAAAAACTAATGCCATTATCTGCTGTAGGTATGGGTTACATTTGTTTGGGTCAGTCATCATCAACCTTGTCTGGTGGAGAAGCACAACGCATCAAGTTGGCCTATTTTTTATCGAAAGGAAATCACAAAGAACACTGCCTTTTTATTTTTGATGAACCCACAACGGGTCTTCACTTTGATGACATCAAAAAATTACTATATGCGTTCAATCAACTGATCGAAAATGGGCATTCAGTTTTAGTTATAGAACATCATTTAGATCTAATTAAATGTGCGGATCACATTATAGATTTAGGACCAGAAGGAGGTGAACAAGGTGGTCAAGTGGTTTGTTTTGGAACTCCTGAGGATATCTCCAAGCACAAACAATCGTATACGGCACAGTTCTTAAAAGAGAAATTAACGAGCTCGTAGAGAATTAAGTACATCTTTTAGACTAGAAATCCATTTGAACTTATAACAGATAAGTAAAAAGATTGCCGTTTGAGCAGTGAGTTTGAGCAATCCAGACCAAAGGTCTAAGGCATTGAATAAACTGAGCGAAAATACCGCAGTTAACATAAAGAGTACTGCAATAGATTTGAATAAATTTAGACTGAAGGGATGAATGCGATGTTTATTCCAAAGCAAAACGAGTTTAAAGGTAAAAAAACCTAAAAGCGTTAGTGTAGTAGCAAGAGCAGCTCCGTTTATACCGTAAACAGGAATAATACTCACATTCAAGTATACACCGAGTATTCCAAAAATTAAAGCTCCGATTAAAAAGGAGGTATATGAATTTGAGAATATTAAAACTGCATTACCAATACCAATAATGGCCTCGAGTAGTCTTGTGAATCCAATGAGTAAAACGACGAAATAAAGACCTTCATAGGCTTGGGGTAAAGAAGAGGAAATTAGCGGCATATTTGTGAGCAGCACAAAGAAAATAAATCCACTTACCAAGAATAGATGAAAACTACTGTTTTTAGTAAAATCGTATAAGGCCTTTTCGTTTTTATGCTTCAAATAATCAACAGTAACTGTATTGGTTATATGTTGCATCGATCTATACGGAATAGCAATCACAGTGGCTATATAAACACCAACAGCGTATACGGCAACCTGGCCAATCTCAAGATAACGTCCAATCATGAACTTATCTAATTCCAGAAAAACAACTGTTGAAAATGCACCGAAAATGACCAACAAGCTGTACCTTAAAATATCCTTTTTAAAGGGAATCCATCCCTTAGCAAAACGAATTTTAATTTTCATTTTTTGAAAATATACAAGCATTAGGAAAACTCGAAGTACATAGATGATACAAATAATTACAATAATTGTGGCCAACGAAAAATTCACATACAAATGAATTAACAACAGAAGACTTATTCCAAGTCGAACAAATAGCTCTTTTAAAAAGGTGCCAAAAATGGTCTTTAAATGAATTTTACTTATAGCAAAACATATTTCAAAAACAGCCATAGCAAGTCCTAAAACCCAGATAAATACAGTCAATTCTTTTAATTCAGTTGTTGTAACCCCAATCAAAGACTTGAATGCTCCTTGACCAAGGTAAAATACAAGCCCGAGAAGTATAAGATAGAGGGTATAGTATTGCAGAAGAATTTTATAAATCTTATCATTTTCTTTAGAAGAATCTCTGCCGAGGTATTTGATTAAAGTTTGCTGCACACCTCCGCTTAGAATTGGAGAGATCAGTGTAGAACTCGCCAATAAAAAAGCTATAATTCCGTAAGAGTTGACATCGAGAAATTGCACAAAAAAGACTAAGGTATTCAGTGCTCCAAATACGAATCCCCCTAAAGTCAAAAGACTGTTGTACGTTGTTTGTCTAAATATGTACTGCATTATTTACAATAATAGTCGCCAAATCTTGGGTCAGTTTTTTTCTGTGAAACTGCTCCGATTTATTTAACGCTAAATCTAAAGTATTGTTTTTGAATTGATTAAAAGCCTCAATAAGATAAGCCTTTAATTCATCCTTTTGCGAATAGCTAAAGTAGGATCCTGCCTTTAATGCTGTAATTAATTCACCTGCCGACCAATTCTCAGGACCAAGGGCTAAAACAGGTCTGTTTACCCCTAAGTATTCGAAAAGCTTGCCAGGAATAATCTCACTCGTTTGCTCACTATTGATTTCTATAAGTAACAATACTTGACTGCTCGACATAAGCTCAATGGCTTCCTGATGAGGAACATACCCTTGAAAGTGAACAATTGAATCCAGTTTATAATGTGCTATGATTTCTTTAAAGTTACTTGCTTGTTTCCCGTAAAAATGAAGTTCAAAACAAGCATTGAAATCTTTATTCTCATTAATTAAGTCTGATAAAACCTCCCATAATAAAAGAGGGTTTCGATCACGAAGTAAGCTGCCGACGTACGACATTTTAAAGACCTCAGAGTTTGGTTTGAGTTTTGGATTGTCAAAATCATAGCCATTAGTTATGAGATGTATGGGCTTGTTTGTAATCTTTTCGAAGTTGGATTTAGTTTTAGGACTGGTCACAATTAGATCATCACAAGAGTTGAGTACCTGTTCTTCTAGTTTTTTGTGTATTTGTTTTGAACGCTTAGACAATCTCAAGTAACGATGATACGAAATCGTGGTCCACGGATCCCTAAAATCTGCAATCCATCTTAAAGATGTTTTATTTTTTAGCGCTAAGCCGATGAGATGAACACTGTGCGGAGGCCCTGTAGTAATTAAGGTGTCTATTTCAGGATTATTCTTTAGGTAGACATCAATAGTTTTTAAGACTTTGTTTTTCCAATATTTACGGGCATCAGGAATAAATAAATTCCCTCTTAAATAAAGCAGTATTTTTTCAAAAAGACCGGGGTTGGCACTCAGCATCCCAGCAGATAATTGATTTGCTTTTTTTCTTGAAAAAAACTTAAAAATTTGATTAGGCTCGAAAATAGGAACACGAATTAATTCTGGACTACTTTCTTTGGTCTCATCCCACTCATTGTCAACAATAGGATAAGTGGCATTTTCTGGAATTACTACGATCGGTTCAATATCAAATTGAGGAAGGTACTTGACAAATTTTAACCAGCGTTGAACGCCTGGTCCGCCAGCAGGAGGCCAATAATAAGATACTATTAAAACCTTTTTCTTCAAGTCTCCTTAGGTTTTATGGCATTTAACACATAAAAGATAAACAAGAAGACTAAAAGAGTATGCCCTATCCAATGTCCTATTTCAGCTTTTGCAACAATCACAGGATTAAAGCGCATTTCAATTTTATAGCTTCCAGCAGGTAAAAATGCACCTCTAAGGGCATAATTCACACGCTCAAGCTTTATGGGTTCATCATCTAAGTACAACTGCCAATCTTCTGTTGAGGCCATGGGATACCATTCTGAAAACACTACAAAAGAGTTTTTATCACTTTGATATTCATAGACATGTAAATCTGGACTATGCGAGAGACTTGTAATACTTCTGGATGCACCTGAACCTATTGCTGCAGCTTTAGTAGGATTTTGGATTACCGCTGTGTTACTCAGGTCAATGTTAGCTATGGACTGAATCGCCTCATCTGCATTATTGGCAATGACTAAAGAATCTACAAACCAAGCTGGACCAAAATTGTTTTCGTTAATGCTGTAACCTGGACCATCTACATTCTGATTAATCAAATACTTTACATTAAGCATGTTCAATATTTGAGGATTTCCCTTAAAGATGTGATAATCGAAAAGATTTTGAACATATCCGGGTTTTGCCGCGTGATAACCTCCCAGTGAATTGTGAAAATAAGAAGTTTTGGCTCCGTTGAGGCCTTCATTTAGATTGTAAACTCTGTAGTACGATTGGTCTTTTTTTATGGCTTGGTCCACAGCTGTTTGTTGAAAAGGTGTCTCAATGGTATTTTGACTTACCCAATCATCACTTGTGAAATAACGATCGCTCACTCTTCCCAAATCGAAAAGTATTAAAATACCACAACCTATATAAAACAATAGGCCGTTTTTAAGCTTGGAATTCGTTTGAAGCCATAGCAGCGATGCCATAAAGGTAAGCAAGATAATTCCAGTAAGAATATCATTTGAATAAACACTTTTTCGATCCTCAATTAGCGCTTCTACAAAACCGGCGCCGAAATTTTGTGCGTAATAAGAGTCATTTAAACCAGAAAATGAGAACAAACCTCTTCCGAGCAAAAGAAGAATTCCTATGATGAGAAATACGCCTGAAGTCTGTACTAATTTCTTTTGATTTGGCTTATTTAAATAATCTACCAGGCCTAATACTGCAAGAATAGGGAAGCAGAATTCGATTAAAACTTGAATAGAGGAAACAGCTCTAAACTTATTGTATAGCGGAAAATAATCAATAAAAAATGAGGTGAGTAATTCAAAATTTTTACCCCATGAAAGCATTAGACTTACCCCTGTAGTGATCCAAAGTATTTTATTGAGTCGTCTCATCTTTTTTGAAAAACCGAGAAATGCGAGAAAAACGATAAGTATACCCAAATAGGCAGGTGCTGCTACAATAGGCTGATTTCCCCAATAAAGAGGGGCTCTTTGCACAAAATCCTTTGCTTGTTTGGTAGTTGCACCCAATCTTTTTAAATAGTTGTAGGTAGATGAATTATCAGATAAAGGTTCGGCATTAGAACCTCCGTAAAACCTTGGAAAGATTAGATTAAGGCTCTCTCCTATCCCATAACTGTATTGGGTGATGTACTCATAGTCTAATCCACTTAAATTTTCTTTTGCTTGACCATCAGCATTTAATTTTAATTCAGAGGTCCCTCTGGTGCTCCATTCAGAGTATAATTTAGTGGTGATTAAGGTTGCGGTATTGCATAAAATTCCAATAATTAAAGCCGCTAAAAACAAATAGGAAGATTTAATGAAGGGTTTGTAGTTTTTGGATTTGATCGCCTCATAGAGGTAAAATAAACCTGCTATCAATAGTAAGAATCCAAAGTAATAGGTCATTTGATAATGATTGGCAACAAGTTCTAGGGCCCAACCTAAGGAGGAGAGCAGTACTCCTATTAACCATTTAGATTTTTCAAACAGCAATATAAAGCCCGATAGCAATAAAGGAAAGTAACCTATGGCATGAGCTTTGGCGTTGTGTCCAACATCGATAATAATCATAAAATAGGTTGAGAATCCGAATGCTAGAGCTCCCAAGATGGCGATTCGAATATCAACATTTAACACCAGCATTAACACATAGAATGAAATCAAATACAAGAATAGGTAGTCTGCTGGCCTTGGTAGAAATCGAATAATACGATCTATATTTTTGATGAAATGTCCGCTGTATTGTGCGCCAAGTTGATAGGTATACATTCCTCCAAAAGCGGCATCTGTCCAATATACCTCCCTGGCTTCACTCTCACGTATTTGGTTTCTTTCTTTAGCCATCCCGTTGTACTGAATGATATCTGATTGAAACAAGGCCTCACCTTTTAATACTGGATTAAATACGACTACAGACACAAGTGCAAAAGACGCTAAAACTAAAAAGTGTGTTAAAAAAAGCTTATTGGTTAAAATTTTAATCATTCAAAGGCTATTTAAGATGTAAATTTAAGCAATAGAAATTTCCTTTTATGCTTTGGTGCCCCTCAAAGAAATACATTCACTTTATTCTACTTTTTATTGGTTTTGCAGTTAAGTCTTATGGACAGTACACTGAGGTAATCAATACCAATCGTCCTGGAGTGACCATAGGTGCATTTGGTGTCTCAAAGAGCGTTTTTCAAATTGAATACGGTTTTCAAGGTATTTCAAGCACACACAGTGTTAAAAATTACAAGGCAAACTCCAATCAATATGAGCTGGACATCCGTAAAGGAGTATTAAAGGATAATCTTGAGTTATTTATAAATGCGCGATTTACTGAATCTGATAGCACAATCAATAGACTTAGTACCTCTTATAGAAGACAGGTAAGCGATTTAAGTGAACTTAGAATCGGACTTAAGTACTTATTGTGGGATCCTTATAAAAGAACTAATCTAGGAGAAAGAAACATCTACAGCTGGCGTGCAAATAAAGTCATTAGACTGCGTAATTTCATTCCATCAGTAGCCTTATGGGCTTCGACAAGTTTCAATATGGAGGGTAATGCTTTTATGAACTATCCATCGGTTAGCAAATTTTCTCCTGCCGCAGGAATCATTACCCAAAGTCAATTGAATGATTACTGGACTTGGACCAATAATGTTTTTGTATTCAATCTATTAGATAAACCTGCTTTTTATTATGACTTTAGAAGTTCTATTATAAAAGGATTTAAAAATAGTAGATGGAGTATCTTTATAGAGCAGAATACGATTTATGGTGATCAGTACGCAGATTTGATTTTAAGATCTGGTGTGGCTTATTTGTCTTATGAAAATCTTCAATTTGATTTGTATGCTGGTTACAATGTGAAGAGCACACCTAGATTGTTGTCGGTTGGGTTTGGGGGATCGTTTAGAATAGACCGAAGCGACCAAAAACGCCTTAAAACAAGATATTAACTTAAAATAGTGTCAATGATTAATGTAGTAGAGGTCAAAAAACCAAAAGACCTGAAGACCTTTGTTAAATTTCCATTTAAACTCTATAAGGATAACAAATATTGGGTACCCCCTATTATCAATGAGGAATTAGAAACATTTAATGAAGACCTTAATCCTGTTTTTGAGCACGCAAAGGCTCGATTTTTCTTAGCGTATAAAAACAATGAGCTGGTAGGTCGTGTTGCAGCTATTGTGAATTGGACTGAGGTAAAACAACAAAAAGTTCTAAAAATGCGCTTTGGTTGGTTTGACTTTGTAGATGATTTAGCGGTTTCAGAAGCATTGCTCAATAAGGTTTATCAAATTGGAAACAGCTTGAATTTGAAATATATGGAGGGGCCTGTAGGATTCTCTAATCTCGATAAAGTCGGTGTTTTAGTTTCTGGTTTTGATGTGCTTGGAACAATGATTACATGGTACAATCACGAGTACTATCAAAAACATTATGAGGCCTTTGGAATGCTTAAAGAAAAAGGCTATTTAGAGAGCCATTTTCCTGCTGTTAATGCAGATCCTAAATTTTTTGTTCGACACAGTAAAGTCATCGCAGAACGATTTGAGCTAAAAACCAAAAACTTCACAACATCAAAAGAGTTGATGCCTTATGTAGACCAGATGTTTGATCTATTCAATGAAAGTTATGCAAAGCTCTCTTCTTTTGTGCCTATTTCAGATCGACAAAAGGCTTACTTTAAAAAGAAATACCTAAACTTTTTAAGTCCTGAATACATCAAATTTGTGGTCAATAAGAGTGATGAACTCATTGCTTTTGCTATTGTTATGCCCTCTTTTTCTAAAGCTCTTCAAAAGGCCAATGGAAAATTATTTCCGTTTGGATTCTATCATCTTCTTCAAGCTAAGAAACACTCAAAAGATGTTACTTTTTATTTGATAGGAATTCGTCCGGATTATCAAAATAAAGGAGTGACTACGCTATTATTCACAGACATGAAGAAAACCTTTGACATAAGAGGTGTGGAGAATTGCCACAGAACTCCTGAGCTAGAGGATAATCACGCAGTACATAGATTATGGGAGAATTTCGATCCTAAAATCGTAAAAAGGAGAAATACCTATAGAAAAGACTTTTAGTCTGCCTTAACAGAAGCAGATAATCTTTTGTAGACACCTGATTCTAATCGTTCCCTAATTTTAGAAAAAGCAACCAAGGTCTCCTCTACATCTTGCAGCGTATGTGTTGCAGTAGGAATTAATCTTAAAAGAATTAATCCTTTAGGAATTACTGGGTACACCACAATAGAACAGAAAATACCGTAGTTTTCTCTTAAATCTTTTACCAAGGCCATAGCCTCTGGAATCGTTCCGTTAAGATAAACAGGAGTAACACAAGATGATGTGTTTCCGATATCAAATCCGTTTTCTTTTAAACCGTTTTGCAGTGCATTGACATTTTCCCACAATTTATTCTTGAGTTCGGGTTGTGTTCTCAACATATGTAAACGCTTTAAAGCCCCTTTGACGTAAATCATGGGTAAGGACTTGGCGAACATCTGTGATCTCAAGTTGTATTTTAAATAGTCAATAATTTCTTTATCTGCCGATAAGAAGGCACCTATTCCTGCTAAAGACTTTGCAAATGTTGCAAAATAAACGTCTATATCGTCTTGAATTCCCTGCTCTTCTCCTGCTCCTGCTCCAGTTTTTCCAAGTGTACCGAATCCATGAGCATCATCGACTAAAAGTCTGAAGTTAAATTTCTTCTTAAGTTCAACAATTTCCTTTAGTTTACCTTGCTCTCCTCGCATTCCAAAAACACCTTCAGAAATAACCAAGATTCCACCATTTTGCTGCTCTGCGAGTTTTGTTGCACGTTCAAGGTTTTTTTCAAGGCTTTCAATGTCGTTGTGTTTAAAGGTAAAACGCTTGCCCATATGCAGACGAACACCGTCAATAATACAAGCGTGACAATCTACATCGTATACGATTATATCGTCTTTTGATACCAAAGCGTCTATAGCAGACATGATTCCTTGGTAACCAAAATTCAATAGATAAGCCGCTTCTTTTTGAGAAAAATCGGCTAATTCATTTTGTAATTGTTCGTGATAGTCAGTGTGTCCACTCATCATACGCGCTCCCATTGGGTAGGCAGCACCATAAGTTCTTGCGGCCTCTGCATCTTCTTCAATTACTTCAGGAAGATTTGCTAGACCCAAATAATCATTCACACTCCAAGTAATAACATCCTTTCCTTGGAATTTCATTCTATTTGAGATAGGACCTTCTAATTTTGGAAATACAAAATAGCCTTCTGCAATTGAAGCCCATTTACCTAAAGGACCTTTATTTTCAATAATTCTGTCGAATAAATCTCTCATATCAATATATCGTCAATCGTAATTTTCGGTTGGCAAACTTAATACTTTTAAGTCTAATATTAAGATTTCGTTTAGCCTATTTAATGTAGTTGATGGCGGTTTCTTGCGCTTGTGTTTTTTTGTCGAGAAAGCCTTGGTCATTCATCCAATCCTCACTGTATATTTTACTCATATAGCGAGATCCATGGTCAGGAAAAATTACTACAACAACACTGTCTTTATTAAAATAACCTTGTGCGGCATACTGTTCCATACCTTGAAGAGCGGCTCCAGAAGTGTATCCCACAAATAACCCTTCAGTTTTAGATATATTTCTGGCCATCAGTGCACTTTCTTTATCGGTCACCTTGGTGAAGGTATCAATGACTGAAAAATCAGTTGCAGTAGGAATAAGATTTTTACCTAAACCTTCTATTCGATATGGAAAAATTTCTTTTTCATCAAACCTTCCAGTTTCATGATACTTTGCAATCACTGAGCCATAAGCATCTACACCTAAAACTTTCACATCAGAATTCATTTCTTTTAAAAAGCGTGCAGTACCCGAAATTGTTCCTCCAGTTCCACTACAAGCAATTAAATGCGTGATTTGACCTTTTGTTTGTTCCCAAATTTCTGGTCCTGTTGTTCTGTAATGCGCCTCAGTATTGAGTTCATTAAAATATTGATTGATGTAGATAGAATTCGGTGTCTCTTTGTGTATTCTTTTAGCCACTTCGTAATACGACCTAGGATCCTCAGCAGCAACATGAGCTGGACAAACATGAACTTCAGCTCCCATGGCCTTTAATCCCTCTATTTTATCTTTAGAGGACTTAGAACTTACCGCTAAAATACACTTGTATCCTTTAATCATACTAGCCATAGCGATACTGAATCCTGTATTTCCGGATGTGGTCTCAACTATGGTACTTCCCTTTTTTAATATCCCTTTGCGTTCTGCTTCTTCAATGATAAAGATGGCGATGCGGTCTTTTGCAGAATGACCCGGATTGAAAGCCTCTACTTTTGCGTAATGTGCCCCTGGAATATGAGATACAATGCGATTTAACTTGACCAAAGGAGTGTTGCCCACGAGTTCGAGAATATTGTTGTAGGCATCTATTGGTTTCTGCATGTAGAAAAGTATTGGTTAAAAGCCCTCAAATATAAGAAAACTAGCTCAATTCGATGTTTTGAAACAGTGCGTAGAATTTTAGCGTTGATGTTCGTCTAAAACTTTTAATATAAAAGCATATTCTTTAGCCACCTCTTTGATGGATTCAAAGCGACCTGAAGCCCCTGAATGTCCTGTATCCATATTGATTTCAAAAAGAAGTAGATTTTGATCTGTTTTATTTTTTCTGAGCCTTGCCACCCATTTAGCCGGTTCCCAATACTGCACTTGTGAATCGTGTAAACCCGCCGTGATCAATAGGTGTGGATAATCTTGAGGCACAACATTATCATAAGGCGAATAGGATTTCATATAATCAAAGAAAGTAGGATTATTGGGGTTGCCCCATTCTTCATACTCCCCAGTGGTTAAAGGAATACTTTCGTCTAGCATCGTGGTGACTACATCTACGAATGGCACCTGAGCAATTATTGCTTTGAATAACTGAGGATACTCATTAAGCGCGACACCCATTAATAAACCACCTGCGGAACCTCCCATACCGATAAGACTACTTTCAGTTGTATATCCTTGCTGAATGAGATGTAAGGCACAAGATTTGTAATCATTAAAGGTGTTTTTCTTGTTCAATAATTTTCCAGAATCATACCATGGCCGTCCTAAATACTCTCCTCCTCTAATATGGGCAATAGCGAATGTAAATCCTCTATTCAGCAACGATAATCGCGCAATTGAAAAATAAGGATCTATGGTTGATCCGTAAGAACCATAGGCATACAAGACTAATTTTTTAGAATCTTCAGCTCTATATTTCTTGTGGTATACCATGCTAATAGGTATACTTTTTTGATCTTCAGAGGTAGCCCAAATTCGTTTTGATTCGTACTGTTCTTCGTCATAGGTTCCTTGGACTTCTTGTTGTTTTAACAATTCGATTTCCTTGGTGTTTAAATCAATTTCAAAAACGGAAGGAGCCTTGGTCATACTGCTATAAAAGTAGCGTAGCTTGGTTGAGTTAAACTCTACATTGGTTTGAAAATGTGCGACATAAGTTTCGCCTAATAATGGAATTATATAGCACTCGGAGGTATTCCAATCTATTATTTTGAGCCTACTCAACCCGTTTACTCTTTCATCGATGCAATAGTGTGATTCAAAAAATTCAAAATCCTCAAGTAGAATGGCTTCGTTGTGCTCGATAAACTCTGTCCAATTCTCAATTGCGGTATCGGCAGTAGAAGTTCGCATTAATTTAAAATTAAAAGCTGCGTCTTTATTGGTCAGAATGTAAAAATGGGCTCCATAATGAGCGATTGAGTATTCTAGTCCTTTTTCTCTCTTGTGAAAAATTTCGAAAGATGCCTCATGAGAATTAGCATCACAATACTGATATTCAGTTGAATTTGTACTGGCACTCTCAATAATGATATAGGCCTTAGACTTTGATTTATATACACCTACGGTATATTCTGTGTCGGTCTCTTCATACACTAATTGGTCTTGCTCACTTTCTGTGCCTATAATGTGTTTGTATATGCGATACGCTCTTAGGGTTACAGGATCTTTGCGGGTGTAGTAAACAGCCTTGTTGTCGTTTGACCAACAGCAACTTCCTGTTGTTTTTTCAATTTGATCTTTCAGTAATGCTCCTGTTTTTAAATCTTTAAACCTCAAAAGGTACTCACGTCTAGAAACGGTGTCTACACAAAATGCAGCAACAGTATTCGCTTCATTTATTTTATAAGACGCAAATTGGTAAAAAGAATGACCTTCAGCCATTTGATTTACATCAAAAAGCAGTTCTTCTTCAGCGTCTAAAGTTCCTTTTCTTCGGGTAAAAATGGGATATTGTAGATCTTTTTTTGTTTTACTGATGTACCAATATCCATTTTTAAAAACGGGTAAGGATTCATCGTCTTCCTTAATGCGCGAGCGTATTTCAGCATACAATTTATCGACGAGTTCTTCACAATCTCTCATGTGATGCTGATAATATGTATTTTCTGCATTGAGATAGGGAATTAAATCAGGATGATCTCTATCATTCATCCAGTAAAACTCATCAACTCTTGTGATACCGTGGTTTTCTAAAAGTTTTGGAAACTCTGCTGCTTTAGGAGTCTTCACTATAATGCCATGTTTTTTAGCGTTTGTAAGACATAATCATGATCCTCATCTG
>Ga0213864_10000146_pt1 | contig 30322 bp, 30 predicted proteins | sample PICome_5_FD_160078 | JGI IMG/M metagenome (GOLD analysis project Ga0213864, IMG submission 160078) | Coastal seawater microbial communities near Pivers Island, North Carolina, United States - PICO247 | ecosystem: Environmental > Aquatic > Marine > Coastal | place: USA: North Carolina... | reverse complement strand
GCCATCACACCTACGAGGCCTAAAGCCAAAAAAGCAGACACTATAAAAAACCAAACAAGAAAAGATGAAGGATATGGTTTAGGTGGAGAAATTACTGAATTTAAAAAAGCAATAGAAAACATACTCAAAAACATACTTCCGGAAGATTATGATGATAACCCTGTTTTTAATGAAGAAAGGGATAGGTCTTTAGAAAATAAAGAAATATATGAAGATACTTTCAAAGAATTAGATAGATTAACACAATCTTATAGGCGAGGAAAAATTACTGAACCGGAAATGATTGAAAGATTCACGGCAGCATTAAAAACAATGCAAAGAGCATATCAAAATCCAAAGAGAGGAACAAAGTCAAAACCTACAAGAACTAAACCTTTAATTCCTAAAAGACCCGAAAACAAATACCGCTAAAGAAGGTGGTATTTTTGAAATTGTCTAACATAGAAAAGGACAAAATGCCTTCGGAAGAAATACTAAGGTTATTTGAAAAAACAAGAGTTGCTTATCTTTCTGCAAGAAGTGACCCCGATGAATACGGGGGTCGTTGGCGTAATATGGTGGAAACCATTAGAGAATCTTTTGATGAATTAGATGGTGCAGGTAGAGAAATGAAAAATTACCTTGATGATAAGATTCTTGATTCCAAAGAAGCAAAAGACCCTAAATCTTCACAGGCTAAAGATATATATGAAAATATAAAACGATTAAGGTATAGTTCTGATTTAGTTGTTGACCCATTCGCTAAAAGATTCAAAGGCGATGTGTTAGAAGAATTAATGTCTAATCCCGAATCAATGCTGAAATTCGTGCATTATGCTATAAGAAGCGATAATAAGGCTCTTTCTCCCGAATTATTGGCTATCAAAGACATGGAAAGTGACGAAATAACGGAGGGTCTTACCGGACTTGACCTACAAGTGGACGACATATCCCTCTATATTATTGAGCATTATGGGGATGGAAAGGACTCTAAGAAAGTAGAAAAGAAGGTAGAGTCTGCTTTAGAAATGCTTGACCTTTTGCTATTATCGAGGCATAGCGAGGAATATGTAGAGGACTTAAAAGATATAGAAAAGGCAGAAACAGAAAAATCGCAAAGTGATTTCATCACACCTAACAAACCCATGTATCGTATTTTCGACATTGAGGACATTAATGAATTGAAAGGATTTAGTGGAACATGGATAGTCCAAGAAAAGTATGATGGCATGAGAGTTCAATTGCATAAAATAGATAATAATATCAAGATATTTTCCTACAACGAAAAAAATATTACTGATAAATGTAAAGACCAAGTAAAAGAACTAAAAGAGAAAAAATATGGAGATTGCATTCTTGATGCTGAATTAATTCTATTTGATGGTGATGAAGCACTACATAGAGCAGATACTATTGCTCATGTATTTCAAGGTAAATACCCCGATGCTAAATTAAGATGCCATGTGTTTGATATTATGCGACACAATGATGAAAATTTATTAGATGAACCATTAGAAAGAAGAATTACTACCTTATTTAATAATTATTCTTCTCATTCATCTGATGCTATTAACTTCCCATCTAAAAAAGACACAAGAGAAGCGGATAGTCTAAAAGATATTGAAGAGTATTCTAAAAAGATAATGGAAATGCCTACTTCCGAAGGAGTTGTTATCAAAGACATTACATCTACTTATTATGTGGGAACTAAGAAAAACCCTAAATGGATTAAATGGAAAAAATTTGTAGATTTAGATGTTATTGTTTTAGATGTAAAGAAAACAAAAAGTAATTTATATTCTTATACCGTTGGTATTGATATTGGCCCTACTGATGAAGAAGGTAAATACATTAAAGAAATAAATAAGAAAAAATATATGGAAGTAGGAAAGGCTCTCAATACTAAAATCAAAGCAGATGTAGGAGATATTATTAGAGTTAAAATAGATGAAGTCAAGAAAACAGGAGATAGATACACATTGTATTCAGCAAAAGTAATTGAATTGCCGGAGGTAGATATGCCGGATAAATTAATTACTCTTGAACTACTATCTCAAGATACTAAGAAATCTCTTAACTATGATGTGAAGGCTTTAGAAAAAGGGGTAATGATTACTGATTATATTCATGGTGAAACAGAAGTAATTATTAAATCCGAATTAGATGGATTTACTATCTATGGTTTTGAAAAAGAAAATCTAATGTCTAAAAACGCTTTACAAGATTTAGATATGTGGAAATCAAAAGCAGAAGAAATAATGAAAACCAAACAAAGTAAATTAACAGTTAGTATTTTTAATTTCTTAAAAGAAAAAAATGGTGCTACTCCTAAAGCGTTACATAATTTCTTAGTTAAAAAATATCCAAATCTCTATGAAGATATTTTAGAATCTAGTTCTTCTAAAATAAAAGATTGGGCTGAACAAAGAGATGGTATTAGTTTTGATGGAAATAAATTACATGCCGAATCAGATAAAATAATGGGCGAAGAGTCTATTATAAAATACAAAACCCCATCAGAATACAGAAAAGGTCAATTTAAAATCTATTCAAGACAAGACGACCAAGTAAATATAGTAATGAAATTAGATGATGAAACTATTAATTGGTTGGTAAATACAGAAAATGAAGAAGAACTTTTTGATTTATTCGGTAAAGCAGGTAAATATCCTGCCGAAGTAGCCGAATCTTTTGAGAGAGAAAAAGTAATTGATTCGGGAGAAGTAGAATTAGGAGTTCAAAGAGATGGCTACCATGAATACTTCCTAAAAGGAAATAAGTTCCAAACAAAACTACATATTCGTTTGGTTCCCGTTAAAGGAGTAAAGATGTGGGTAGCATGGACGGGATATAAACAAGAACCGGCTGATAAAGAAAAAGATAAAGGTCAATGGAACATATACGAAGATAAGTTCAATTCGGTAAAAATACCCCGTTAATTACGCCCTCTTTATATACTAAACAATACTACAAGGAGTTGAGAAGAAATGGCTTCCACCGTTATGATGCACAATAATATGGATTTCAGTATTCTCAAAAGCCAAGACGATTTAATGATTGGAGGATATGCAAGCATTGAAATTGTTGACAAGCAAAACGATTTAATCACACTTAAAGCACTTGAAGAAGCAGTAGAAAAATATATGGAGAATCCAAAATTTAGAAATGTAATGACAAATCACTCAAATGTTCAAGTCGGAGAAGTAATAAAATCATATAGAGATAAAAATGGCAAAATATGGAAAACCGAAGTAGATGATGTAGGATTCTTTGTAGTAATAAAATTAAGAGATGATATAGAAAAAGCCAAAGAAATAGGAAGAGGCATAAGAAAAGGTTCGCTTAGGAGTTTTAGCATTGGAGGACAAGCAATTCAGAAGGTAAAAAAAAGCCATCCCGAATTAGGACAATACAATGAGATAAGCAAGTTAGAATTACATGAAGTGACGATTTGTGAAAAAGGAATAAACCCCGAAGCGAGATTTGACATTTTAAAGCAAGAAAAAAAGGTGAAAAAAATGAGTAAAATAGAGAAAGCACTTGAGGAACTTGATGCTCTTATGGCAGAAGTTAATACCTTGAGGAAGGAAGAAGAAGAAGAAGAAAAGGGCATGGGCGAATACATGGAAGTTTCTGATGAAGAAAAGGCTATGAATCCTAATATGATGGAAAGAGCCGATGATGAAAAAGAAATGGCAGACTATGAGGACGATGCAAACAAAGCGTATGTATCTACTCTTGATGGTGCTGGCGTTGAAATTGGAGAACCTGCTGATAGGGTTGTAATCAACAATGGCAGACCAACTTCATCAGATTTGCCCGTAGTAAAAGCGTTTGGAAACAATGAATTAGAAACACTTGATTTGAGTGTTGCTAATATTGAGAAGGCTTATGAAGCATTCCGCCAAGAACAACTAGAAAAGATTGCATACGACAATCTACAAAAATCTTTTGAAAGCAGATTTGCTCAAGAAAGAGAAGTTCGTGAAAACATCTTAGAGAAACAAAACTATGATGCACAAAACGAAATCGCTTCCCTAAAGGAAGAATTTACTGCACTAAGAAAGTCCTTAACTGCTGAAAAAGAAACAATTCTAAAGGCACAAGAAGAGGCACAAATTAAACTCCCATCAATGGATGAACTAGCCGAAATGGATTGGAACGACATTCACAAGATGGTCGGAGGAATTTATTGAAGGTGATATTATGAGTTATGTAAATACAATCGCAGATTTAGAAGCAAGAACATATGGACTGACAGGCGCAACAGGTTTTAACAACCAATTGTTGAAACAATCCGGAACAGTAGCAGGACTACATACCGGACACGCATCCGGTGGAACTGATTTGGGTTCCGGAACATCGGGTATTTCTGATGTAGCAGGACTATACAACAAAATTTACGGACAAAAGGTTTGGTCTATGCTAAACCGAGAATGTAACGCTCTTTCAATGATTTCAAAGAGGCCATACACTTCTTCCGGATGGAGAATCATGACAGAAAGACCTGCTGGTGGTAGTGGAAACTCTTTCGCAGTTGCCGCAAACTCCGATGATACGGTTAGTTCACCAACTGCTTCTAACATTGGTTCTACTGCACCAAGAGCAGATACTATTGGTGGTGTTCCCGAAAATGCAGGTTTAGATACTGCGGCTGATGGACTTTCCCCAATTGCACCAACTTATACAACCTTGTTCACAAGCCCTAAGATTGTTGCTCACCAATTCAATTTCAGCGAATTGGCTATGGAAATGGCAGCAATTGATGACGGAATTGGTGACATTAGAGCGCAAATGAGAGAAGATATGGGTAAGCACCACGCAGAAGTTCAGAACAAAATGCTTGTAATGCCATTTGAGTTCTACTTAGGTTCCGGTAGCGGAGAAAGTCTTGATTTGCTTGACCGAAACTATACTTCTCTATTGAAGGTAGTTTCAAGTGCTGCTGAAATAACACAAATGGATTCAGATGACTTCTATTCCCTAAAGTATGACAATAACGCAGGAACAGATGATGCTGACAATACTCCTATGAAGCAACTTTACGGAACTGTTCGTGGTGCTTCCGGAACAGGTTTCCTTGACGCACAAGTTGATGATAACGATGATTATTCAGCAACAGGTGGACGACAACTAACACTAACTTTAATCAACAAAACTCTAAGATTGTTGAGAGAAGCAGGTGGTTCACCAAAGGTTATTCTAACAGGATATGATACAATTCAGACATTGGCTGATTTGCTACAAGCACAAGAAAGATTCATGGATAGAAAGGAAATAGTTCCTACTGTAAATGGTGTTCGTGGAGTAAAGGGTGCAGAAGTAGGATTTAGAGTTTCGACTTATTACGACATTCCTCTAATTCCTGTATCTGCTATGCCACAAACTTCGGCTACATCTAACGCTATTAGTGACATGCTATTCTTAGATACAGACCACATTTGGCTATCTGTTATGAAGCCAACTCAATACTTTGAAGACGGTATTTCTAACGGAAACCCATTCGGTGTAGGGACTCTTGGAAACAAGGCTCTTTACCGAACAATTGCAGAAGTAGGTTGTTCATACTTTAAGGGTCAAGGAAAGATTACCAACTTACTGTGAGGGTGATTTAATTGACACATACAGTAACTATTGTGGCAAATCACAAAGGATATGCTCGTCCAAGAGTTAGCGGTGATGAATATGTTGTTGACGCAAACATTGACATTACCTCTTATACTTCGGGTGGTGAAGTAATTACCGCTACCTCTTTAGGACTTAGCAGTATAACCGCAGTAATAATTACAGGACAAGAAAAAGGAGTAGGTAATACCGGATTCTTGGCAACAACAGAATTGAGTTCAGCAGGTGATTTAGCAAGCAGTTCTTCATTCCAAATTGTTGCCACTGATTTTGACGGAACCAATGCAGTTGCTTCGGCTTCTGACGATGTTGGCGTAGTTAGAGTTAGAGTCTTTGGTAATCTTTGAGGGATTTACTTGGTATCTGTAAGAGTTTCTGAAACCGCAGGATTTAATGGAATAGATACCCCTGCGGGTCGCATAACAAAAAAGCGACCCGCTACGGTATCTGTTTTGTGGTCTTTACCAAGACTTAATGACCTTAATTTAGAATTTACTTTTGAAGAGTCTGATAGAGAAACGCTAAATTCTTTATCTGAAAAAAGACTAAGACTAGCGGCAAAAACGACAGGAACGGATTTGACTACTCATGCTGAATTAGAAGCACTTCTTCTTCCAAAAAAGAAGAAACCAATTCTAAGCAAACCAAAATCTAAAGCAAAATCTACCAAAAAGGCTGAAAAAGCCGTAGAAGAAGTTGCCGAAGAACCCGAAACTCCTTCTTCTAAGGAATAAGGTTAAGAAGTAGCGTCTTTCTAAATTGATTGACGGAGATGAGTCTATATGTCGAGTTGTCGTAGTAGTGGTATTAAAACTGCAAGTAGTGTTATTAGTTCTGAAAGGTGTAAATTAATAAGTGTTCATGCTCAATATACAGGTGGAGGCGATTCTACTTTTGTTAAACTGTATGACAATACTTCTGCATCGGGTAAAGAATTGATAAGAATAGTTCTAAATGACCCTGCTTCTCCTACTTCTCCTAACTGTATAGAATTTGACTTGCATGGAGTTATTTGTTCTAATGGATTATATCTTGATATAGAATCCGGAGGAACAACAGGTGCAGCCGTTTCCGTTGAATTTAATTGAGGTTTTATAATGGCAGTATTAAGTCAAGATACAAGATTAGTTATGACTATACTTTTTGTTGGTGCATTAAGTGGAACAAATGTTTGGGCTTACGCTTCTTTTGGAATGAACTTTCCATATGGGGCCTTTGCACATTCTATTCTATTTGGTTTAGGAACAATAGGAGTAATTATGGTAATGAAAGCATTGTTTGATTTAGCCTTAAATGACCGAATTGAATTGTGGCTTTTGGATAGAAAAATTGCTGCTTATTGGGAAAGAAAGGCAAGAGATGAACAACAAAGACAGAAGATGAGAGAAAGTGCAAGACAATATAACACTAACTTTTATTCCCCTGCACAAGAAGATACTAACGAAGTAGGAAATGAATTTTTAGCCGCCTTACAATAGGGGGTGAATAATTGATTTCCGATATGTTAGGATTCACTGATTCTGATTACGCTTATAATCAACAAAGAGCGCATTCAGCAGACCTTTTATTTTTTAAAATAAGGGCTTGGTTTTGGGGTTCTTGTGCAACTCTTTCTGCTTTTTTTATAGGTAATATATTGGGTGTTTTCGATATAAATATAATAGGATGGATAGTAGATACTCTTTGGCATTCATGGGAGATTTAGTATGTCGTTAATGACGGGTTTTGCCATATTAGTTGGCGAGGCTATGATTGGTTTTTGGAAGAAAGTCCATGCTATTAACTTCGGAGTATATGGTGCTACAATGGTTGGTAAAACTACTCTTAGTAATCAACTAAGAACGAGGGGGGAGGTTCCCCCTATTAATGAAAGAACGGTAGGACTACATAGAGCAACAAGAAAAACAGTAAAGATAGACGGGGATTCGCATACAGTAAAAAGTGCTGATATTGGAGGAGAAGCAATTTATTGGAAAGAATGGGTAAAGGACATGCAAAGTCGTAGAGTAAAATATATTATTTTTATGATAGACCATAGGCATTTAGATAATGAAGCCAATTTAGACCATCAAGTAGCATGGAAATTCTTAGTAGATACTATTACATCTAATACTTGGCCAACGGGAAGAAGAAAAAAAGAAAGCGACTACCCGATAGCATTAGGAATTTGGGCTAACAAATATGATATATGGGGAGAAAAATACCCATTGAAAGAAGGACAAAGTATAGATAAACATGAAATATTTGAACCTTTCAAGTATGGTATGAGGCAGTTAAACGATAAAGGCATTCCCTGTTTCAAATATATTGTTTCTGCTAAATCAGACCCCGAAATGGTTTATCGAGGAATCATGACAATGGTAAAAGATTATTGAGGAAGTAAAATGTATCAAAACCAATTAATAGGACAAAACACACCGAACCAAAGTTTTAGCGGATTTACTTTAAGTCCACTACAACAAGCAAGAGCAACAGGAATTGTGACCGAATACAAATTTATGTCACATAAACCTAAGAAACAATTAAAAGAATTAATAATGGTATTATCTTCTGAACCTAAAAAGTTTTTATTTTTTAAATATGGTAAAAAATTTAATCTAAAAGACAGATGCGTAGTTTGTGGTTTTCATCATATTTGGGAACAAGGTGATTTTAGAAGACCTCCTATTCCTTTAGATAAAGTAGTAAAGGGTAGGCCCCTTAATGGAACTTATTGTCCTAAACACGCTTCAATGTATATGCAATTAGAAATGTTACAACAACAGATGCTTGCAGACAAACACGGTTTAGAATTTAAAGCATTTATTCCATCAATGCCTAAAATGCTAAAGTCCGGCCCAATTAAAAACTTAACAAAAGAAGATATTGTTTCACTAACGGCAGTAGGTTATTTAATAAAGCCACCCACATTAGGAGATAATAGGTCAGCCACTAATGAAGCAATTGAGATAGTTGGCGAAATTAATATATTAACAGATAGATTAAATCACCTAATGATACACAAAAATGTCAAAGCCATTAATCAAGAAGAAACAGAAGAGGTAGAATAATATGGGAATAATGGGAACAAGTAATGGAACTGTATTAAATGCGGTTCAACAACAAGGCGACCAACAATTCAAGAGCATGAATAATTTGTTATCTTTACAAGATAATCATGTTGAAGAATTTTTTCAATATCATGGTGAGCATTTTCTAACTGCATTAGAAAAACTAATGGAAGATGTAATAGAAAGAGTAGTTTCACAAATGCTTTCTAAGTTATCCTTCACTACTAATTCGGGAAACATTACTATAAATCCCGATGCTATGAGAGAATTTGAAAAGATAACTCAAGAAAATATTGATTTAGATATTCAAAAATTGCTACAATCGGCTATCAATACAGAAGTAGTAAATCAAAGAAAATTAGCAAAACAACAATACCTTGAATCTCAAGGATTCAATTCGGGAATGCAACAAGTTTCAGCAGGTATGGCAATTGCAGGAGTTACAGGAAATGTGCAACAATATAACCAAATGCAGGGTGCTATGAATAATGGTAGTGGTTATCCTGTTCCTCCTTCCGGTCAAGACGGATATGGTAGACCATATTGGATTGACCCACAAACCGGACAAATGAGTTATGAGCCTCCTTCTGCTGGTTTAGGATTAGGTTCAGCAATCCAAAAAGGGGCTGCTTGGGCTAAATGGTTAATGTGAGGTAAATAAAATGGTTTCTTTTATATGGGGGAGTTACCCCAAAAAATTCCCCGAAGATGAAGAGGAAATAAAAAGAGCCATAAAAAAACTCTTACACGGTTCTTCTACTAACTTTAATTCTTCTTTAAGAGAGGCTTTAAGGCAGACAAGAAAAACAAATCAAACAGAACAGTTTATGGAAATAATGAATAGATTGTTTAATGAAGTATTAGATGAAAATATATATGATTTTTTAGAAGAAAAAAACGCTTTATCTTCTCTATATGTTATTCCAAAAGATGCAACTGCCGAAGATAAAAAAGAAATAAAAGAAAAAATAGAAAGAAAATTTAAAAAAATTACTTACAAAGACATATTAACTAATAGCAAATTAGTTAATGATTTGATAGGTTTTTCTTTTATCAAATTCGGCAGAAGATTAGAAAAAATACCTCAAACTTTTAATTCCTTAGATGATAAAAAAATAATGGATGCAGTAGAAATAGAATCAGAATTTATTTTAAGAGAAGGACAAAAAGAAGTAAAAATAGGAGAAACAAAAGAAACCGTCAAAATACCGAGTGGTAAAATATCTTTTAGTGTTTCTAATAATAAATCTTTAAAAGATACTCATTCGATAATAAAAATAGGAGAACAAACTTCTCAAATAGAAGCCAAAAAGAAATTTATTGAAAATAGGGGAGTTTCTAATTTTAAATTTGTTTCTCAAAAAAATTCAAAACAAAAAATAATTAGAGAACTATTTCCTTTTAAATTAGATTTACCAAAAATTGCTAAATTAACTAAAGGTATTAACTTAGATAGTATCAAAGTTTCTAAGTTGACAAAAAGTAAAGCAACAAGAGCAAGAACAAAAGAAAGAGAAACCATTAACCCATTTACAGGAAAAACCAAAAAGGTAAAACCCAAATCAGTTAGAATAGAAGGAAAAGAAAACTTTAGAGATACTAAATCCATTAAAGATTATTTTAAAGAGAATCAATTAAACACAATATTAGACATTATTTCTGCTCTTTCTACTAAAAACGATAATAATCCTACATTTACTTATGGAAAAAATACATATCGAGTAGAAAGTTTTGGTTTTTTAAGAGGAAAAAATGAATACATAGTCGCTGATTTATCTGATGATTTAGATGACTTTATTATAAGTTGGTTTGATGATAAAAAATCAACTATATTAAAACCAATTAAATCTATGCTAAACAATCCAATAGAAATAAATTTAATTGAAATACAGTGTAAAGTAACAACAAAATCAAGAGGAACAGGCTCACTACCCTCTTACCAAAAAAAAGCAAAATCAAAATCAGAAGCAAATGAAAACATTGAATCTCTAGTTGAATTGGTTTCTTCATCAAAAATCCCAAAAGAAAATTTAGACAGAATACAACAATTAGAAAAAAGAATAGATTATTTAGAATCACCGGATAGACCAATTCCTAAATCAATCAAAACTAAGGAATATAATTATAAATTAAAAAATGCACCAAAGAATGCTTATGCTCAATTAGCGACTAAAAAAGTAGAAGCATATAAGTTAAAAAAAGTAGAAGAAATTAAAAAAATGATAAAGGATAAAAAATTGTATGATAGTAAAAAACGAGTAGAAATAAATCAGGATTATAGAATAGATGCAAATAAAAGAATCGAAGAAAGAAATAAAAAAATAAAAAATGAAGAGGACAAAGAAAAAGAAATAAAACAAAAAATTATGTCACTAAATGACTTTATTGTGGCTACAATAATGGATAATAAAATTATAGATAAAAATAAACCACAAGCATTTTCTATGTATGATACTTTCAAAAGACCTATTTTAGTTAAAAAGGATGATAAAAACTTTGAAGAAATTAAAAGAAAAATAAATACTATAAGAGCATCTGAAGTAGGTGAAAGTGGAAAAAGAATAGTTCTTTCAGATTTATTTGACAAGATATATGAAAAAACTACGGTAGAAGATTTCGATATAAATGATAAAAACTCATTTATTACTAAAAGAAAATATGATTCTAAACAACGAGAATACGAAAAAGATATGAAAAATAATCCTTATCCCTCAATAAGACTTGTTAATAGAAAAAGAATAGATTTTGAAAATAAAGAAGATTATACCACATCATCAAAAACGGTAAATAAAAAATTAACTAACGAAGAAAGAAAGGTGTATAGAAAGGCAAAATCCCTAACTCCATCCCAATTAGAAACTTTAATACAAGAAGCAGAAAAAGAAATAGAGGCACTTAAAAAGCCCGTAAGAGAAGTTCCTTTAAGTGCAGAAAGAGCAAAAGAATTACAAGAAACAGGGCAATTTTCACTAACAGAAATACAAGACAATAATATTACAGTAAGACAGTCCGATGATTTTGGACGAATTGATGTAGGAGAATCTGCGGAAAAAGAAAATTTAGTAGAAGCACTAAAAGACGCAACATTGGTGTGCGATTATTATATTAGAAAATTAGGCTATTTTAACTTCAATCCTTTTACAAAAGGAAAAGGAAAAGAAGGAGTTAATAAAAAACTAAAAGAAGAAATAGATAATTTAGCAGTTAAAGTAAGAAGAGTAAAAAGGTATGGATTAGAGGTGAAATAAAATGAGCCTAACTAATTCACCAAGCGATTATACAGAAATCAATCCGGATTATACTAACGGTAGAGGTTATTACACTAATGCTACTGAAGTAGCAAATCTATTACAAATACCTGCCTTTTCTGTATCTACATATCCTACACTTGCTCAAGTAGGAAATATGATTAAAAGAATAGAAGGAATCGTAGATGATAAAGTTAAGCGTTCCCATAGACCTATTCTTACTAAACAAGAGTTCCATAGTTTTGAATATAGAAATTCGCCCGGTTATACGCTTTATGGCGGTTATGTAGGATTCATTCAATTAACTCAAATGAAAATAAGAAAGGTAGTTTCTTTACAAGTATGGAATGGTAATGATTATATTGAAATTGCTTCTGCACAAGCAAGAATAACATTATTAGAAAACTTTAGAGATTTAAAATCTATAATTTTACAATTACCTAATAGCGGTGTTTCTTTTACCCTTAATTCTGAAAACACTATTAATCAATTAGGCAACGATGAATTTTGTAATACCTTCGGAATAAAAACAACCAATGATGAAATTGTTGCACTGATTAACGAAGAATATCCTAAGACTTCTCAATTTACAAATGCAAGTGCGGCTAAATCATTAACTTCTTCTCAATTATCTATATCTGATTTCTTCTTTGCTCAAAAAAATAGCCAAGATGGAACTTCTGTATTTATTTCTTCTTTGTTATCGGGAGATGATGGGGCTGATTGTGTAATCAAAGCAACAATAGAACAAGCAATAAGCCACACAAATGCAAGCACTACTTTGACCGTAGCAGATTCTTCTAAACTTAAAGTGGGTATGGAAATAGAAGATGACAATAATCACATTCCTTCGGGAACTACTATTACCGCTATTGTAGATTCAACCACTGTTACTATGAGCCAATCTGCTACAAACACAGGTTCAAGCACAGGAACATTTACTACTACGGATGAAATACCAACAGTATGTCAATTAACTTCATTTACTGATAAAGAAAGAATGGGTAGGTTGAAAGATTATTGGTTATTAAGCGAAGAAGGTAGAATTTTCTTTTTACAAGAATACCCATATCATCCTAATAACTCTATATTTGTTTCATATTTAGCAGGTTCTACAAGAGTTCCCGCAGCGATTCATGACGCTTCCACTAAATTAGTTGCTGCGGAAATACTTAGAATGGACGACCAAACAGTTTTAATTGCTGAAACAGGTGGCAATATTACTACAAAAGAAAAATATGATATTCTAAGAAAAGAGGCTATGGAAACACTATCCGGAAAAGGAGATATAGTTTATTTGATTTGAGGAATAGTTATGGATAAAGATTTGAGAAGAATAATAGAAATCCATAAAGAAAGACAATTAGCCATGAAAGAAATATCGCAATTAATAGGAATGGATATTTCATTTAGTGATGAAGAATTAGAACAACATATTACAGAAGCATATACTAAAAATCTATCAAATAAAATACAGGAGGAGTTAAACAAATGGATGAAGTTAGCCTTCTCATAGATTTGCTTACAACTAATTGGTCTTCTAACGCTACTGCTTTAGTTTCAGCAGGTAAAATAGATGCTTCTCATGCGGTGACTCCGGACATTTTAGATATTAGAAACACTACTGTAAATAAGGGAGTTAGAGTAGATTTAAGTAGAAGCCCCGCTACTATTGTTGTTTTTGAAGATTCACAAAACATTGATTATCCTACAATTCATTATGATATTAAACATGAAGTGTATTCTTTTACAATGCACATTAGAGTTTTACATGATGAAAGGTCGGGATTAGATGCTTCTTATGGCAAGGATAGGCTAAGGGCTATATACTTGATATTAAGTAGAGTTATTGAGAGCAACCGAACAGGTTATACTGCAACTGATGGGAGTAAATTCACACAATTGTTTTTAGGTTCGAGAAGTGAAAGTAATGACCGAGCAAAAAGACTCTATGGATATAAAGTAAATTTAGAAGCAAAAAGACATGCAGTAAGTATTCCCTAAGTAAGTAGGTAAAAAAATAAGGGGAGAAAATATATGACAAACAATAACATATTTTTAGGAAGCGGGGCAACTACAACATTAGTGCCGGAATTACAACTAACTTCATTTATAAATCAAAGCGCATCAACTTCTACAAGTTTGGCTCTTTTATCTTCTTTTTCAACTAATCTTCTTTTAGTTCCTAATCTTTACATAGGTTGTAAAGTAGAACTATATGATTCAGCAGATACCGCTAATCCTGTTTCTACACATACTATTACAGGTAATAGTGAAACTGCTCTTACTATTACTCCTGCACACAGTCATGATTTAAATGTTAGTAATACTGATTTTTGTATTATTCTTCCCTATGGCGCACCTTGTCCTGCTAATAAAACAGGGGCAAATTCATACAGATTAAATGCCGATAATTGGTTGGGGATAGTAGAAACTGCTACATTCCCAAATACTGAAATAGAAATGAAACAATTGAATCTTTCTCTTGGAGGCTCAAGAAACTTTACTCATCAATACAAAGGTATTGAAACTGCAAGTGGTGGAAATATAGCACTTGTGGCAAATCATGGTGCTTTCTTATATTATGCTTTAGGGCTTTGCACAGGGGTAAAATATACTTCTGTTGCTACTACACCGACTGATGCTTTTACTGCGGTCACGGCAGGGGATGTTTATATTGATACAGGAGATACTTCAACAACTGATGGAAGTGTATTTGAAACTGCACATCTGAATCAAGGCCCGATATTTTACAGGGCAGATGCTTCTTCTCAAACACTATTGCCTCCCCTTGTAAATGGTTCAGATACACTCGCTAATATGAATTTATTAACAAGACCTACATATACAAGTGGTTCAATAACTAATCCTATTACTTACAGATTTGCAGAAGCAAACGGAGAAGACTTACCATCATTTAGTTTAGAACACAGTATGACTAAAACTACTACTACAACTGCCACAGAAGGAACTGCTATCGAAACAGAAACAGTAGTAAGAATAGCAAGAGGAAATAGAGTAAATACTCTAACCTTAACTGCTAACGAAAATGAAGAAGTTAAAATGACTATGGATTTAAACACAAGAACAGTAGACCATATCAATGACTTAACAACAACAGAAGTTTATACTCCGAGAAATAATGTAGGCACAAACACTTCTTTGTTTAACTTTGATAGTAATGCAGAAGCCTTAGAGCCTTTCTTCTTTTCAAGTGGAACCTTTTCTGTATTTGGCCATACCTTCCTTAAGATAACCAATTTAACTTTGACTATTAATAATAATTTACAAGATAAGAGATTTATAGGCGTAGGAAATAAAGCAATCAAAGACGGTATTCCTGCACAAAGAACATATGAAATTGCTTTTACTGCTATGATTACCGATGATAGACTACTAACAGAATTAATTAATGATTCTGAAAATACAGGCGCAGGACAAGAAATAGTATTACAATTTGACAAGGCTTCGGGAGAACAAATTTTATTTAACTTCCAAGACTATTTCCTTTCTACTGCTAATGTGACTGTTCCGGATGATAAGGGCGCAATCACCGTAGAAGGAACAGTAATGCCAAGAACCTTAGATTCTTGCGAAGTTAAAACTCATTGGGTTTTGCAGGGGTGATTTTTTGGATAGAAGAGAAAAAAGAAGGCTCTTTGCAGAAAACGCAAAAACAAAAACAAGAAAAAAGAAGGAGGTAAAGAAGGTTTCTGAACCTGTTTCAGAAACTCCTACTGAACCTGCAACTGAATAATATTCCACCAACACCGTTAGTTTGTTTGTTGGTATAGAAGGTGGATAAAATGATTGAAAAGAAAATTGTAAGCAACAAAAATTTGCTATTTGCGATAAGTGAATCAACTCTTCACTATGTCAAAGTAGCACCCGAAAGCGAAGAATACCTAAAAATTTGGATAAAAGAACCTACATGGCTTGAAGCAGAAAAAGCATTAAACGCTATAATGAAAGTAGATTCAAAAACTCAAAGTTTTGATATTGATTTAAATGCCATGTATAGATACATGATAGAGAATTTTATAGAAAAAACTGAACCAGCACTATCAACAATAGATATGTTAAGATTAAGTCCTTATGTTGGTAATCAAATAAAAGAAATCCTTCCTAATCCAATGATGATGATGCAGGAGGATGAAGAAAAAAAGGACAATTAAAGATGCCTTTCAAGGAAAACCAAGTAGTCCAAAAGTAGCATCTTTAATTACCGTGTATTTGCTCTCAAAAGCATTGGCTATTAGCCCGTTAGAAATATACAAAATGCCCGTTAGTTTAGTCAAAGATTTATTAACTGTTCATTACATAGTGGAGGAAAGAAAGGCCGAAGAAATGGATAAGATTCAAAAACAAGCGGAGAGGGCTAAACATGGCAGATGAAATAGATAAGATAGCAAGTAGTTTAGATGGTCTAAACTCTACTATGATTACCTCCGGAATAGAATTTAAAGGATTAACTAAATCGTTAATTGTAGCCGCAGACGCTACTTCTAATGCAGGTAAAAAATGGACTGTATTTAGTAGATTAGTTTCGGGTAGTCCTCTTTGGGCTTTACAAAATAAAGCAAGAGCATACTTGGCTATTCTTGGTGGTTTTGAACAAAGGTCAAAGGCAAATGCAAAGGCACAGATGGAAGCAAACCAAACTATTATTAAACAAGTTGCAGGTTTTCGTAAATTAAAAGAAGAATATTCTGAATTAGAAAGTCAACTTGATAAAGTAGTAAATTCAAATGGAAAATTTAATGAAAGTCAAGAAGAGGCTATAAGAAATACTTTAAGTTATTCAAAGGCTATTTTGTTAGGAAAATCTGAAAGAGAAGCACAAATAGAAGGCGCAGAAGAATTAAATAAAAAATTTAAACAACAAGCCGAATTGTTTCGACAAGCCGAAAAAACGACAAGACTAGAAGAAAACATGAAAACAAGGGCGGGTAGAGGAAGAATAAAAGCAGGAATTTCATCTTCACAAAGAAGCCTAAAAAAACAATTTGAAAAAAGACAACAAGGCGCAAAAGATAATTTTAAGAAAATAGCAGAAACAATAGGATATTCTCTTATGCCTCTTTTTGCACCCATTAACTCTTTAAAAATGTTTTTTAAATTTTCTAAGAAAAACGGACAATCTGTATTAAAGAAATTAAATTTAGGAGAAAGATATGAAAAATTTAAAATCAAACTACAACTTAAAGCATTAGCATTTCAGAAATCAGCACAATTTGTATTAGACATAGCATTCAAATATTTTGTATTTGGCATAATTGGAATAATAGCGTTGTTAGGTGTGGCTAAAATAGCCTATGAAATGTATGGAGTTTTAGAAGAATTATTTATATTAGATGTTCTTAAATACGCATTTTTAGAAGTATTGAATATAGCAACTAATTTCTTTGGTTTAGTAGGTGCTTTTATACAAGGAGATTATCAAGGCGTAATTGATTATGGTGTAAAAATATTAGATAATGTTTTGAACTTATTGTTGGCAGGGGCTTATCTTGTGTTTATGGGTGCATATGGCTTTTTAGCAGGAATATTTGTTGGAATTTTTGAATTAGGTATGGCTTTAACTAAAAAAGAAACTTGGAAAATGCTTATGCCTGTTTTAACAAAGTTTGGTAAAATTCTTTTAGTTGCTTATTTCATTAAATATTTAGCATCTCAAGCCCTATTATTGATTGGAATTTATGCACTTCCTGTTATGGTAGCAATACTAATAGGGGCTTTATTATGGAAAGCAGTAAAATGGGTTGCTGATAAAATAAATCCATTTGCTAACGGGGGCGTAGTAGGTTCAAGTCCTATGCAAATAGTAGGAGAAAGAGGGCCGGAATTAGTTTCTTTACCTAAAGGCTCAAGAGTATATACAAACCAACAATCTAAGTCAATGGTTTCTAATAGAGGAATGCAAGTAAATAACTACATAACAATAAATGCAAGAGATACTTCCGATGCAGAACTAAGAAGAATTGCTGATAAAATAGGAAATATGGTAAATAATAAGATGAATAGAACATCTTCAACAAGAACATTAGGGTGATTAAATGACATATGTATATTTAAAAACAGGAAGATACACAGGAACAGATTTAAACATTGATACTATTCCTCTTAATGTCACTTCTGTTGGAGTTTCTGTAAGTAAAACAATACCTGCTTTTCCTATTCCTTTTTCCGGTGTAGTAACAGGTGAATCTTTAACGGCTGCTTTAGATTTAGGAATGGCAACTAAAACTATATCTTTAAGTGGTTTTATTAGTGAAACAACGATAAGAAAAACAAGAACTGCATCTTCGGGAGGAACAGAAACTAATACGGCTTTAACTTATACTGCACATGAAATAGCACAAATGATTGCTTCCGGTGTAGATTCAACCGGACTTCAAGATAACCAAAGCATGAATGAATTAGTTGTTCTTTATCCTTCTAAAGTAGGAAATAATTATCAAGCAAGAACAGAAACTTTGGTTCCTTTTAATTTCGCATCAAGAGGTGAAGAAGGATTTGGAGATAATTTAGGAGTATCACTTAGAAAATCAACATTTCCCGATGCACAAACAGATACAGGAATGACGGGATTTATACGAAGTTTTAGTTTTAATATGGAAGCGGAAGCAATTGACCTTAGTTTTTCTATGGAATTTGAAGTAGCAACAGTAGGGCCGTGATACTATGTATGAAGTTTTAACCGGCAAAAAACGCTCTTTGGTTTTTCCTATTATGTGTAATGCTTTTGTTAAAATGGATTATGGAGAAAATGTTCCAGATACGGGTTCTGATGGAGATACTTCTAATGATACTGCATACGGTTTTTGGTCGCATGAAGGTTCTTTTACATTTCAATCTATAATTACTCCTTATGATATAAACGGTAATGGAACTCATCAGACTAGAGTAAATTATGGTAGCACATCATTAGGAGTAGGGCAAAGAAGATTAGATAGTAAAAAAATTATGCCTAACCATAGCGATGCTACTGTAAATTCAATAAGCGAAGATATTCAAGACTTAATTTACTTATCTAGGGCTAATAGATTATCACATGAAATGATGATATTTAATAATGACAATTTTAAAGTTTCTTTATTGAATGATACAACTCATGCTCAAAACCAACCTGCTGAATATAAAATAAAAATACAAGTTAAAATAGGAACTACTAATAAAGTAGTCACAAGTAATAAAATAATATTATCTTCTCAAGGCCATGCTTTTAGATACAATTCTACAAATGCTTCTGATTTACTAAGTGGGTTTGATGAAGAAGGTAGAGTAATGTATGCTAAGGTAGCAGAAGTATCTTCTCATAGTGCGGGTAGTGCAACAATTATTACAACTTCCTCTACTCATCCTATTGTTGATGGAAACAAGCAAGAAATATTTATTCGTGACGGATTTACTTTTACTTCTTTAGGAACTGTTAATTCAGTGGCTTCCACTACTCTTACTTTGACAGATACTTATGCTACCGAACTTACTTCGGGAACTGCTCTTTATCTTCCTACATACAAACACGCTTCATATATAGACCAACAATTTCACATAGGTTGTATTTTTAATAACACCAATAAATTAATACAGGTTTTTTTGAATGGTGTATTAATTACTTCTGATACTCATAGTGAAACGGCAGATTTTGTTTTTGCTAAAACAGATACCTACTTAGGTTCAAATGGCCTAAACGATATGTCTGTTAGCGGAATAGATAATTTAGTTGACGGTGGAACGGCAACAGGGCCAAATGCAGCGACTACTTGTAAGCAATTTATGGGAGAATTTCATGAATTAAGTATTGAAAATAAAATTAGTAACTTTGCAGGTATAGATAATTTACTCCCTAATTATGATAATGCTTTACTATATCTTACATTTGAGGAGGTAGACGAATGAGCGTATTTGCCTTATCTAAAGATACTGTTCAAGAAACAGTTGATACAAACGGTAATACTACTCTATCCAATGTTAATGGTATATATTATATCGGAATGGGAGTGACAGGAACAGATATTCCCGACAATACTTATATTTCCGCTACTGCTTTGGGTTCTAATCAACTAACTCTTTCTCAAACTGCAACCGACTCTACTCCTAATATTACTGCTACATTCAATAAAACAAACTATAATGTTCCTACCAATCCTCGTTTTACCACATTTAATAACGGTTCATATACAAGTTTTTTATACACTATTATTTATGAACAAGCCCCATCGGGAAGTGCTGAAACTTTTGTATTACAAGGCGGTGCTGAATTTTCTAATTTAGAAAACACAAACGGTTATCAAATAAAATGTTATGATTCTTTTTCACAAACAGGTTTAGATTTATCTTCTATTGATTTGACTACTGACTATTATTTTGTTTTAATTCATTCTGATGATTATTTACAACACCACTTTGCACGAATAAAAGAAGTAACTAATTTTGATGCAGACGGTGACTCGTTTGAATTTGAACCAAAATTAGGAAATCAAATCAATAAAGATGTTAAATTTAAAGTATTCAAGGGGCCACCTGTTTCTAATACTACAAGAGGATGCGACATAGTAGCAATATCAGCAGGTATAGGTAATGATTTAAAAAATAATTTACTTTGTTCTAATCCATTGTTTTATTTCTTTGATGAGTTATTAGATAAGAAGGGAGAACTTAATCATAATACTAAATATTTTATGAAGTTTATTTCTGATGCAGGAACAGGAACAATTACTCCTAATGTGACTAATACATTTATTACGGCACAATCATTTTCAAATAAAATATTAGATAAGAGTAAATTTACTATGAATGTTAAATTAGTTGATAATCTAAAAGAATTAGATTATCCCGCATATTTAGAAACTTTTACGAATTTACCTGCTTCATTATCTAATGAGTATGATACTGATTTAACAATACAAAATTCAGTTACACCTATTGATTTTACTGACTACGATGAATGTTTTCCAAACGCTAGAAGAGATTCAGATTTAGATATTAATCCCGCAAGTGATGTTTTATTTACAGGGCCAAAAAGATACATTCATTATGATTACTCTCCAACAAAAGCAAATAAAAATACAAATACAATAGATTTAGTTTTAGAAGAATCCATTGGTAAAAGGGGCAGTTATGCCGAACTAAAAATAATAGATAATAAAAGAATAATGAGAAAAAAAATAAAACCATTTGAAAGACTTAGAATTAGACATAGGGTTTTTCAAGCAGATTTTAATGATTGGTTTGCATTAAAAGCCACAGTTAAAACAAGAATAGGGTCAACTAATGAATATACTTTTACTACTAATTATGATTTATCTACTATGTTTAATGTCGGAGATGAAGTTAAAATAGATAATAATATTTTAATTGTTGATACAATAGATTCTATGGTTTCCGGTGCAACAGGTAATGAACAAGATATTACTTTTAGAGCAGAAAGTAGATTAGAAACGGAAGCAATATTTACATCAAGTGGTTATGTTTTATCTTCTTCTGATGTTTTATACAGGAGAGCGTGGAATACTACTGATTCTACTTTATTAACTAATTTTGAAATAGTAGAAAATAGAAATGAAAATTTGTATGTTAAATTAATTTCTAAAGAATTTGGGTTTTTAGAAGCAACAGTTTCTTCTTCTGATAAATCAAAACAATTGCTTACATTAAGTTTTACTGATTCTTCTCAAACTACAAGTATTTCTTCTTTAGATTACATGTTTGGTTCTTATTATATAGAAGTAGAAAAGTTTGCAGGAGATGTAGAAAATATTTCTACCTATCGAGATAATGGCCAAACTATTATGCAATTATTCGGAAGAAGTGATATTAGAAAACTAATTGGGCCTAAAATAACTAAAAATGGATTACATTCAGAAGATATGATTTATTCTTCTATTAGTGCTTTTGGTAATTTATCACCTGTTAGCGGTTCAGAAAAAATAGCAACAGTTAATCCTAATAGCAAAACAATAACTTGTGTTAGTAATAATTTATCAGCAAGTTCTAATGTTATCGGGGCGCATTTATTTTTAAAACACGAAGAACACGGAACTTTTAGTTATGTTGGGAAAATTGCTTCTTTGTCAGGAACAGATAATATTGTCTTAGAAGAATTTCCTTTGACAAAAAGTAGCACAAATAATTCTTATGATTATTTATACATTAGATACAAAGATAAAGTAGAGTATTCTTTCAATAAAGCATTATCTTCTAATGTTTCTTTAGATAGTGCCTCTTCTTTAAATGGCGCAGCAAATAAAGGATTATATTTTAACGGTGGAACAAAATTAAATTCTTTAGGTGCTGATGATACTGATTTAATTAATAGTAAAGCGTCTACTATAACAAATGCTAATGCAGTTGGTTATTACCTTACTAATAATAAAAACATAAAAAGCGATTCTATATTTCAAGGAAGATTAACAGATGTAAATAATACAAAGGAAACTTTTCAAACAGTAAATACTTTATTAGATTTTACAGTTATACAACAAAGTCAAGAAGAAGGAAATACTATTATTGAATTAGCACCTTATCTACCATTGACTTTAGGAAGAGTTGATATTAATTACGGTAATCTAAGAGATACTACTTTCAACGCTACCAATTTTGGAACAGTTAATTCTTTCTTTACTAATTATAATTTAATTTTTGCTTCTGTTATAGGTTCGGGTAGTGAAAATTTATTATCTTCTTTAACTAATCCAAGAAAATATCATGGAAAACCATTGTATGCTAATGGTGTATTTATGGGTTTAATTGCGGAAATACAACACCCTTCATCTACTGCTACAACAGGAGTAGATGATTATGTCGCCATTTATTTAGATAGATTATTAGAAAGTGAACCTACTGCCGGAGATACTTTACAAATAATAGAAGGAACGGGTAATTATGGAGAAACCACAAAATTAACTCATGAATTGAATATGCTAAATGGGGCGCATTTACATGGGGGAAAAATAATTTCTCCTTTACATTCATTGATTTCTGATGACGATTATCCTATGATTCTAAATTATGTTTTATATTATGACACCGAAGGTCATTCTATAACTTATGCTGAAAAGTTTGGAAGCCCCTATTATAGAATATTTAACATGGAAAAAGGAAATTATAATGCTACAACAACAAGAAGATTTCTATACGATAATTACGGTAATGATGCTAAAGGTGGTTTTAATCCAAACTACTACGCTAATAATCTAAGTGAAATACAATACTATGCTACTGCATATAGATTTAATGGAGGATATACTCTAATATCGGGAACTTACGATAATAGAATAACAGGAGTAGGAAAAACAGGATATAGCCCTTCAAGTGGCGATAAATATAACCATCTATTGCCCGAATCAAGAGGATTTTTACCTACTAGCGGTTCAAGGTTTTTCGATACTTTTGTTCATAAAAGCGGAGGAAGTTATGACCCTATAACTTTTTCAAGAAGTGGTGCAAGTAATATAGACAATGCTAATCCTTACTTTATTAAAAGAATAGATTTAATAGACCCTAAAGTAGCAAGAATGTTTTTATTTAGTAATGGTGATTTAACCCCATACAGTTCTAAAAGAACAGATAGTCTAATGAATCAAAGTAGAGATATTTCAAAATATAATATTATGACTATATCTGAATCTTCGCCTACTACTTCTTTTGATACCAAAGAAAGTAGAATATTAGGACAAACTACTTCTTTGAATTATGTAGACAAAAGTTATTCTATGGGTAATATTATTTCAGCAGATAAAACTCTTTCTGATTTAAAACGATTTAGTTTAATGAGATTAACAGAAATATGTTTTGATTGGGCGTTTAATCAAATTGACCCCGAAAATGTTCCTAAGAAAACAGAAGTTCTTTCTAAATTTAAATATACTGCTACTTTACCTGTAAGTTTAAGTGCTTATTTTTCGGGAGGAACAGGAAAATTCTCAAGTGTAAGTAATCTTCATATTGAAGGAACTGCGGATATGAGCGCATTAGTTTCAGCAGATGATTTGATTGTAGATTCAGAAGGTAGGTTCATTTGTAAGGTTACGGCACTAGAAACTAATGGTTCTTCTACTGCTAATGCAAGAATATTTGCTTCCGGTGGAACTTTTAAAACAGATGGAACCAACTACTATGGAGGAACTTTATATGTTATTAAAACAACAGGGGCATACACTACTGATGTAACAGGACACGGTTCAGAAGATACCTTTGTTAATTTTGATAAGTCTATTCATATGCTAAGAACGGCTTTAGTTCATGATACCGGAAGTGGAAATTATGGAGAAAACCCTTCCGCATGGTATTCTAAATATGGAGAAACTTTAGACAATGGTTCTGATTCTTCAAGAGAAACTAATACCTATTTACCTATCGCAGTAGAAGCAGATTCAATTTTAGGAGATGAAGATAATGCTATTACTTTAACTAATCATCCTTCTAAAATATTTAAGTTATTAGATGAACTAAAAGATGTTCAAGATTCAGTTGCACCTGCCGGTTCTGAAAGTGTATATGCAGGTATGATGCCTTTAGTTTTAGACAGATTTAATATTGAAGATGCTGATAACGGGTCTAAGGCTTCTAAAGGAACAGTGGCAGGAATAGTTAGAAGTATGTCGGCTATGCAATTTGATTCGGGTTCAAACGATACTACTATATTTGGAGTATCTTTACACAATGATTTTGCACAATTTGAAGATGTAGAAGGAACTGCGAGAACATATAATGAAGATGCTGACGGTGTAATGTTAGCATATAAACCTAAACTGTATATTGATACAAGCCAAACACCCGATACTTTAGTAGGTAGTGGAAGTATGAGTAGTGTCGGTAATACTGCTCAATATGTATATACTATCGTAGTAGATACAGATATAACAGACATTGAGTATTTCCAAAACGGAGGAAATCAAGCGTTTAATAATATTAATAGAACTGCTCTTAAATTAATAAATGATTTAACAGGTTGTTATTTAGTATCTGAATCAGTTAGATACTATGATGATGAAGTATCAATAACAGACTCTCCTCCTATTACTTCAAGTGGAGATAAAGTAATAGACACTATTTCAATTAATAACGGAACGCCTTCTCATTTTGCTTATGTTATTTCTCATGAAATAGATGTATCTGATACTACTGAAACACACATATTAACCTTAGATGCGGAACTTGACCCTTCTTCCGGTGAAGGTCATTTTTATAGAATAATGCAACCTAACCATGTGTGTTTTTATGACTATTCTCCTAAAAATATTAGAATAAATACTTTATCATCTGAATATACTAAAAAACCAAATGAAAATGCTTGTTATGCAGGAGATATTAACGACTATATGTTATCTAATAAAGCAGGGCCGAGAAGATTTAATGATACTAATACTAAAAACAATACAGGAGGACAAGAGGCTGCTTTATCCATGTATGTTATTGTTGACCCTGATGTTCAATCTGCTTCTGAACATTTAGTAATTAGAAATGAAACTTATTTCAATAGTATATTGCCTTCTGAAAAAACTATGTATGTTTCTGATGGAGAAAGAGGATATAAAACAAAAGTAAAACATATTGATAATGGAGATGTAATAGGTCATTATTTAGAATTTAGTGAAATGCAAAAACAAATAGGAGTTGTTTCAATAACAGAACCATTTACAATAAAGGTAAATGGCTCAATTGATTTAGGAAAAAGAGCATTGATAGGGGCAGGTGTAACTATTTGTAACGAAACAGAAACTTTAGTTTCGGAATTATTAGAAGAAAATGATATTGACTTTACTTTATCTGCTATTGATTATCCTACTTTTATAGCCCCTTATTTTAAGAATATAGATTTGTATTCCGCTATTAACTTTTTATTATCTAAGAAAAATAAAATACTGTATTATGATAATGGGTTTTATATCAAAGATAAAGAAGATTCTTATTTTAGTTCTGGTGTATTTATCAACGATGTTGATGGTGTTGAATTATATGAATATGAAAAGAGCGAAAATTTATTTGATTTGTATAATGAAATAATTGTTTATGGTAGTGGCTACAAATCAGTAAGAAGAAACATTAGAAGCATAAAAGAAATAGGAAAGAAAACACTAACTGAATTTGATTCTCAATTAACTACTCAAGAAGAAGTAGACAAAAGAAGTTATGAGTTATTAAAAATTCATACAGATAATAATGTAAAAATAAAGGTAGTAATAGGACATACAGGGGCTTCTCAATTAAAAGCAGGAGATATTGTAGAATTAGAAATAAGAAGAGAAAATCTACCAAGACAACAATATTTAATTATACAATTAAAGCATCTATTAACAGGAAATATAGAATTAGAATTAGGAAGATATAGCAAAGGTCTTGAAGATAGATTTTCTGAAATAGAAGTAGAACAAAGTAAATTAAATACAGAAACTCTTGACGAAAATTTAAGCGATTCCAATGTTCTTTATACTTTTATAGATAATATGAAAATTAAACCAATTAGATTAATTCTCAAAGAAAGAGCAAGTAGCGGAGGTGCAACACTAGGATTCGGAACAACTCTAAATACGAACACTCGCCCATTAGGATTCAGTGGTGGAAGTGGAGTCACACATACTACATTATTGGAGGAAGATTTTTGATAACTGATAAATTTAAAGAACTACTAGCCACACAAGCAGTAAGCATTCTAAGCACCGGAAGAGTAGGGTTTGGTGGTAATTCTACAAGTCCTTCTTCTAATAATTTAGATGTAGATAGTGACATTTCTGTTACCGCTACCGCAGTTAAATCTGATGAAAATACGGTAGAATATTCATTTACAGTTGCGGGGTCAAATTCTAAAATAAATGGTAAAACTATTAGAGAGGCAGGATTTTTTACTTCGGCAGGGGATATGTTGGCAAGAGTAAATTTTAATGGTATTAGTGTCGCTACAACAGGTGACTTAGAAGTATATTTTGTATTTGAGGTAGAGTAATATGGCAATAGAAAACCCACATAATTATAGCACAACTTCGGGAACAACCCCTACTGCACAAATAACAGATGAAGTAGATTATCCTCATTCCGGACTAATTAAAGCATTAAGTAAAGGAATGCAAGGAAATTATGCTATCAAAGGAAGTGCTACTGATTTTGATATTACTTTTGCAGATGGTGGTTCTTTTACTACTATTGCGGTTACAACAGGTAAAGCATATAGAGATGGTAAATTAGAAACAATTACTGCTTTAACTGCTACTGCTATGAATACCACATATGATTCGGGAACAGGCGCAGTAGATATTACTCCGCTTGCGTCTGATGATTTTTATTTGGTATTAGTAGCGAAGGCTGACAATACTATGGTATTAAGAGGCTCTAATGCTACACCAAATAGGGTTCCGGATTTACTTGATGATGATATTCCTATTGCTATTATCAAAATTGTAGGTGGTTCTGACGATGATTCTATTTCGAGTTCGGATAGATTGGTTCAATTCTTAACTACAAGTAAAGTCACTAATGAAGTAAGTATTGGCTATGATAATTCGGGCTACACCGAATCAGGTAAAATAACAGGCGATAGCAACAGTATTGATATTAGTTCTACTATTACTAATGCTGATATTAACTTAACGCCAAACGGACAAGGAGATGTAAAGTTAGGAACGCTCAAGATTGATGGCGACCAAACAGTAGGGTCGGGTCAAGATGGTTATGTATTAACTTATACTCATTCTAATGGTAAAGCGGCTTTAGAGGCTTTAGAAAGTGGTCTAACTTATGGTGTATGGGAGTTAAGAACTGATAAAACTGATTTTGATACAGACACCGCTAATACACATGATGCAGATGATACTGATTCAGCGTATGCTAGAACAGGAAATCTAACAGGTTTTTCCAATGGAACATTTACTGCTACTGCTTCAACGGCAGGAACATATATGGTTAGGGTTCAGTATCAATTCGGAACAGGAAGCACTAATTCCTTAGACCAAGTAAGCGGGGTTAAATACACATTACAATTATTAGCATATAAAAATGGAAGTGCCGAAGCCAATATCGTTGGGTTTGGTAGAGTGCAGATAAACGGTTTTTGGGCTGATTCTCATTTTTTTAGTAGTTATATTGTAACTTTAGCAAGTGGAGATACACTTGTAAATAAACATAAGATGGTAGGACATACAGGCTCAAGTGGCGACCATTATAACATTAAGAAGGGTGGAAGTAGTAATTTACCAACAACGCTGGTAGAGATGGTGAAAATAGCATGAAAAAAAGTTATAGAGAAGTATTGGAACAACACTATTATCAAGTGTTAAAAGAAGGAAATGTATTACATAATGATGGTAACGGTGCATATTTGATGTTGGTAGATTGGCCTACCCATATTTGCCCTTGCCCTACTATGGCACATATCGAGTCTTTGCGTTAATCGCCTTATGAAAAAAAAATTGTATGGCTGAAAAACCAAAAAAAAAGTGAGGAGGCCGAAGCCCCCTCAAATTGTTTTTTCAGACCAAATGCCATTACAAGCCCTGCATTCCCAAAGTTTTACTTGTTCAGAAGAACCTAAATAAAAACCTCGTAGTCTTTTGGCCACTGTTAATTCATTACAGTAGCGACATACCTGTTTTAATTTCATCTCTTTCCGCCTTTATCTTCATTCATTAAACGCTTCATGTAATCTTCAACGCTTTGGTCGGTTATATTAGACCCACCGAAAGCAGCAAAGAAAAGAAGCATTAGAATAGTGATAAAAACAATAAGACCGAACCAATCCCAACCTGTCATTACCAATTCACCTCCAAATCTTTATATTCTCCATCTTCAATAGAAAATGCTTTTACTAATCCGTTATCTTGGCCGTATTTCCATAAGTCATAAACTAATTGAGTATCTTTCATGCAATACTCTACAACTTCATCATACTGACCCATCTTCCACAATTTAGGCGCATCTGCACTATCCATTAGTTTAGAATCATTCATTGTGCATTTTACTAAATTCTTTAATTGGAATCTTTCTTTATATTCTTTCAATAGAATTTTAGAAGTATCTATGTATTGTTTTTCATTAATGTATTTATTAATACAATGAATATCCATAGAATCTCTAAGAATAGGCAAATCAAAAGCAGCAATATTATGCCCTAACAATAATCCACCTTTTTCAAAATGTTCATCTAAATCGTATTTTAATTCTCTTAAAGACTTAATAACATGACCCGATTTAGCAAAACTTTCAACAGGCTCATCTACATAAACAGTTCCAATATCACCATTCCAAGTAGCAACAGTAGATACTTGAAACATATGAGTATTACCAAAACCGCCTATGTCATAAGACATATTTTTGGTTTCTAAATCAATTGCTAAAACAGACATTCAACTCATTCCTTAGTAGAAGTAGTTGGACTTGACCATAGTTTAGCAACCTTTTGTTCTTCTTTGTCAACTTTAGGTTGTTCATCTAGGTCTGTTCTTCTCTTTAAGAAACACACTATTTGAGAACCGGCAACAATAAGTTGAGAACAACATTCCCAACCTTCATCACCATAGGTATTTAGTGTGTCAATTATTACTTTTGGCCCTTTTGCTACTTCAAATACTAAGTATGTATTTTCCCACTTCATTCTTCATCACCTTTGTTATATTTTACAAATACGCTTCTTCCTACTTTCATTTCATCAAACTTGTGTCTAATTACTTCATAATGTCTGTAAATTTGTGCTTGAGATTTCTTTGCCTTGTTCTTTACTTCCTTGAAAAATATAGACTTATTGACATATCCCTCTTCATCTTTGTCTATTTTATCATACACATTACTAAAGAAAGATTCCAACGACACTTCGGTTATGCTTGACCTGCTTGCCTTTAGGCTTCGTTCTAACCAATCTACCAATGTCATATAACATTGTCGGACGATAGTAGCCGCTTGACGGACATTATGCCCTGTGACTTTGAAGCGGTCTGATTTATCAAGCATAGAAGGTGCAGACGCTACACTACAAAGCACTGACATTTTGATTAGAATCTTCATCAAACGAGTAGTAAAGTTAGATGCTATGGCATTTACATCACTTCTTGTATTTTGGAGATACCTTCTCATGTTTTCATATTCTAACTGCAAAACATCATTGAAATCTCTTGTAAAGGTCATTGTCTTTAGAGGGTCGCCACCTACTTCTTCAAACCTTGCCTTTGTTATTTTATACAATTCAAGCAGGGCTTTTACATACTGTTCGATAGGCTGATTGATTTCTTCAACTGTTCCTGCTTTCGCAATCTGTTCACTTCTCATTTTATGTTGTAAAAACTCCGGAACCTCCCAAACAAAGAGTAGCATTCTTTGTAGAACACCTTTTTCAGCCATAACTGAATTTAGGTTGTTTGGTGGATAAGTCATAGCCAATACTGAACGCTCACAAAAACATTCCATAACTTAATTATCGTAAGATGTAAGAGC
>Ga0213864_10000145_pt1 | contig 30357 bp, 25 predicted proteins | sample PICome_5_FD_160078 | JGI IMG/M metagenome (GOLD analysis project Ga0213864, IMG submission 160078) | Coastal seawater microbial communities near Pivers Island, North Carolina, United States - PICO247 | ecosystem: Environmental > Aquatic > Marine > Coastal | place: USA: North Carolina... | reverse complement strand
CGTCGAAATGTTTGTCGGCGTCGGGGCCAAGAGAGTTCGCGACCTCTTCGCCCTCGCCCGCGAACACCAACCGTGCATCGTCTTCATCGACGAGTTGGATGCCATCGGAAAGCAAAGGAGCGCCGGTGGTCCAGGCTCGAACGACGAGCGAGAGCAAACGCTCAACCAAATTCTCACCGAGATGGATGGGTTCGACGAGGATTCACAAATCATCGTTTTGGCGGCGACGAATCGAATCGACGTCTTGGACGACGCCCTCCTCCGCCCCGGGAGGTTCGACCGCAAAATCGAGGTGGCCCTCCCATCGAGGGCGGGTCGAGAGCGCATCTTGGGTGTCCACGCCAAGGGGAAGACCTTCGACGAAGCGGTGGACCTCGGTGCCATCGCCGCGCAAACCACGGGGTTCTCCGGGGCCGAGTTGGCAAACATGCTCAACGAGTGTGCCATCGCCTCGGTCACGGGCTATGACAACGCGGGAATAATCACTAATGAGATTGTCGAAGACACGTTCCAGCGCCTCGTCGTCGGTGCCAGAGGGGACGCCGTGTTCTCACAGGAAAAGAAGGACCTCGTCGCCTACCACGAAGCCGGTCACGCCATCGTCGGCGCCCTCATGTCCCACTACGACACCCTTCGCAAAGTGTTCATCATTCCGAGAGGGGACGCCGGGGGAATTACTTTCTTTCAACCGAATGAAGACATCGATCTGTACAGCAAGGATTATTTTTATTCGAAGATTCGAGTCGCCCTCGGGGGGAGGGTCGCCGAAGAGATCGTTTACGGAACGGACCAAATAACGACCGGCGCCTCCGGAGATTACCAACAGGTGTACAGCCTGGCGCGTCGCATGGTCACGGAGTGGGGATTCGGTGAACACAACTACGACTACGCCAACCTCTCGGAGTTTAGCAAGCGCCAACTCGACCGGGAGATCGACGCCCTCGTGAAGCGCCTCTACGACGAAACGCGTGAGTTGCTCACGGAGCACCGTGCCGACCTCGAATCTCTTAAGCACAAATTAATCTCGGAGGAAGTGGTTGAGGGTGAGTGGGTTCTTGATTTGATTAAAAACTACCACAATGTAGAGTTTTTGTAATCTATTTTATTCATCGCACAGATTTGAAACGAAATCCATGGATCGTTGAACTATCTGCGTGCGCGCGCGGAACACCTTAGATCCGTTGCACGCGTCGCAGCAAACGGAACCCGCCGGGTACAGAGGGTAGGCGTTGTTGCTCTCCCTCGGGTGAAGGATCGCGCGGCAATCCTGGAAGCAGCATCGTTTGGGTGCGTCGTCGTACATCGTCGTCGGATCGGCAAACGTGCGTGTGCAGAAATGACGTCGCGCGTTTTTTTCATTATCTCAATAAAGCGTGCATTACATTTGTGGCGTCCCGGAGGGGAATCGGTTTTCGAATTTCGTGCGTGCGCGTTGGGACGCGGAGAAGATTGCATTGGTACTGCGAAGCGACGAGCGTCCAAAACGACACGGCCGCGTGCATCACGTCGAAGCCTGCCGCGGCGGTGGGAGTCTCCTTGACCTCAACCACGGGCGCTGGCGCGGGCGCAGGTGCGGGCGGCGGCACATTCTCGTCGGTGCCTTCGGCGGTGGCTTCCAGCCTGTCAAATATGCTCTTCCTCCGGGCCCCCTCTTTTCTCGAGTTCCGGATAAAATATTTCTGCGCGTGCGACGCCACTTGCGTCGGCGTGCGCGTGTGGACGAAATACCGAGAGATCTCCTTCCAGTGTCCCTTTCCAAACACTTTCAAGCCGCGAAGGAAGGCGGCGTGTTCCCCCTCTGACCACGGCGACGCTCTCTTCTTCATGTTGGATCGCGGGATCGCGCGCGTCGTTCAGTGAAGATATTTTCAAACGCAATCGTAAGATGGATGATCTCAGGGCTATCATGCAAATCGTGGATGAACATTCAAACGTGCTCCCAGAGGGTGCCTACCTCGATATTTGTCAGAGGATGCGAAGACTGTATAATAACAAAGAAAACGCTATGACACGCCTTTTCGATTACGAACAGCCGATCGTATCTCTTCACGCGAACCCAGATGAGAGGAGTGACGTCGACGAATATTTCGAACGCATATACTACACGGCCGCGTTATCGAACGACATAGATTTCTTGGAAAATCAACTCACGTATCTCGTGAATCTGAAAGAAGAGGTCGAACCGATGAAACGGGTGAGCAAATACACGAAGATGTTTTGCGTGAAACATTACTGCAAAATACACAACATCAAGATTGACGAATACAACCCGGTCGCGTTGAAGAAGTACTGCGAGACGAACAACGTGCACATAGGAAAACGGGGGGAAGACTTCGAGAAGGCTTTCGCTCGGGTGTGTCGCTCATACAAAGTGATCGAAAACAGGTTCAGACGTCGCACGAGGGAAAACATAGATGCGAAGATTGAACAGATTGAAAATTGGATTGAAGATATCTACGATATTACATAATCACACAAAAGAATATTCACGCGACCGTCCGTGTCGACCTCAAACTTTACGTGTGGCTCGTCCGTGCGAGTGGCGAAACACACGTGAATCTCCGGGTGCTCGCGCAAGACGTCCAGCCACTCCTCGTACTTCGGTTGCTTGAACCACTCGGACAACACTAAGATGTAACGCCACCGCTTGACCCGTGGATACGCGCGCTTGTACAGGGCTAATTTAGTGGGTGAATTCAAAATCTTCTCGTCCGCACTCCCGGGGACACTCTGGTATTTACACTCTAAAATCACAACCGTCTCTCTATCGTCGGTCACGTACGCACCGTCGGGTTTAAACAATCGACTCGTCGACGTGCCCTGCATGTGTTTTTTGAAATCATTTTGTTTGAGGAATAAAAAATCACCGACCCTCGCACCGTGTTCCACCGTGTACACCCGAGGGCACACGCATCTCTCGAATGGGAGGCCGTGCCTATTCGTGTTCGACCCGCCCGCACCCGTGCCTCGATTGACTGCCGACGTTCGTGACCAGAACCTCGGTCGTGGTCGATTCGGGGTTTTTGCTATTGATTGCGCGACGCGCCTTGACAATACGTACCTCGTAGTAGCCTTTAAAAAAATCGCGGACGCATGGAACATTCGCGTTACTCATGCAGAAGATTGTTTTCGTGAGGGCCTCGAAGAGGGCGTCTTGGTCGAAACCATTCGTGTTGTAGCCAACGAACGAGGTCTTCGTCTCCTTCGCGTACGGTGGGTCGGCGTAGACGAAATCACCCTCCTCCACCCGACTCAGTGCCACTGAGAAATCACACACCTCAAACTCCACGCGACGCAGCAGCGCCTGCATGGCTTGGAGTTCTCCCAACGTCGGCCACTTAGGGGTGGTCTTGTAGTGCCCGTACGGGACGTTGAATCCATTCGGGCCTTCTCTGTAAAGCCCGCGGAAACACGTCTTGTTCAGGAAAAACAGGAGGGCGCTTTTCTCCACGGAGGGGGGTGCGTCCCTAAACTTCTGTCTCTGTGCGTAATAAAACTCCTCCTTCTCACTCGCATCGTACGCCGTGAACACCCTCTCGATGGCCGCGTGTAAAGCCACGGGGTCACTTTGGATGTGTTTGTAAAAGGCGATGAGGTGGGGGTTATTGTCGCTCGCCCGCACGCGGTCGATGTGAATCGTGTCTTCGGAGAGGGCGGCCAAGAGGACTGCGCCACCCCCGACAAAAGGTTCGTGGTAGGTGCGTATGCGCCGGGGAAAGTGGGAAAGCACGTCGTCGATGATTTGTGATTTTCCACCCACCCATTTGAGAAGGGGCTTCATTTATTACATTATCATTCTATTATCTTTATCAACTCCATCAGAGTCATCACGAGTTTGAAATGCTTCGGGGAGGAGGACATTTTCTCGGGGTGCTCCAACAAATCTAAGATGATGTCGTTGTCGTCGTCACCCACCTGACCATCCAACCAGTTGAATCGGATGTAATCCGCGCACACGTATATCGCCCCATCCAGGAGTTCTTCCAGGCACATGTGCATCCACGAATTCTTGGGTGTCCCCCATTTCCGAGTGTCGTCGGTCGACCTGACGCCGTGGCCGTATCTTTCTCTCCCGAGGTCCAAGCGCTGTTTGAAGAGATCCATATTTACTAATGAATCAGAACAATCTTTTTATGTCTAAAATTAAAACCACCCGACACCCTCTCCCGGAGTTTTCCACGGCGTGGTACCGCCCGTGATCGAAGAGGAAAGCCTCTCCCGGTCGCTGTCGGTGGGCGCCGCGTTTGGTGCGGAGCACGCTTTCACCCGAACCCTCGAGGGTGAGTTGGTACCTAAGTTGTAGGTTGGACTCCGCCCTGTGAGGCGGGAGGGACGACGGTCCATCCATCACAGCCAAGACGCCGGTCGTTTTGTCCACGCACGGAATTCGACCCACCAGTTTTTTTAAATTTGGAAAGTCTTGAATTTTATAGTAGTAATAATTTTTATTGTGTGGGAACCAATCATCCAAATCGTGGAAAAAATATTTCGGCGTGGACTCTTTCATGGAATCGAATTCACGCTTAATGTTTTTCCAGTGTGCCTGGAGAGTCCACAGTCCGGGGTAGTCGTGTATGTTGTGTCTCGAACCCCAAAACACCAAATCCACGAGGGCGTTTCGCACACCCACCACGGGGCGCCACGGGTTTTGGAAATACAAACGATCGATTGGGTCTTTGGTGAAATCGTACGCCACGGCGATTACTGGAAGCAACCACAACATATTTTCTCAGTACATAATAAAAATGCCCGGATACAAGCAAGAAAAGTATGCCCCAGAGAAGACTGAAGAAGTGAACACCCTCGAGAAGCGATTTTGGAGTGACGTCGGTTTGTCCACCACCGATTACGTCTACATCGCCGTCCTTGCCCTCGCTTACTTTTACAGAAAGCAACTCGGTCAACGCAACGCCGGTATCGTCGCCGTCCTCGCCCTCGTGCTCTTGTTGCGCGGTCGCATGGCCGGTGGCAGGGGCCCGGCCCCGGCGAAGGAAACGTACTGCTCCATGTGCAACAACTAATTAATTTTCACCCACCATAGTAAGATGTTGACTGTCAAACTCATAAAAAGTCCGAGCGTGAAACACAAATACAGGGTGATTTTCCCCGACAAACGAGCGGTGGATTTCGGGGCCAAGGGGTACAGCGATTACACAATCCACAAGAACCCGGTGCGGATGCGTGCGTACGTGGTTAGACACGGGGGGATTGTGTCTAAACGCGTGCGTAAAGAGGAAGACGCGCGAGCCGTTCACAGGGAGATGCTTCGCGTGGACAAATCGATGAAAGAGACGTGGACGATGTCAGGTCTGTACACCGCCGGTTTTTGGTCCAGGTGGCTCCTCTGGTCCTTCCCATCCCTCTCCCAAGCCAAGATGTTCATGGCTTCGAAATTTAAATTAAGGTTTGTGTGAGTAGTGTTGTAAGATGATGTCCCTGTCGGCTTCGCCGCGCTCGACGTATTTTTTCAACACCTGACTCTTTGTCTTTTGAGTCAACCCATTGAGGGCGAAGACCGGTGCAAAGTCACGGTCTATGCCCTCTTCTATTCCTTGCCACAGCGTTCGCCAGTTTTCAAAACCGACGTCTGTGATAACGAAACCAGCCTTGACCCGGTCGGCGAAAGTCTTCGTTTTCTTCAGGTACTCCACGCACTTGTATTCGCGTATGACGTAGAGGTCTGTGCCTGGGACGAATCCGAAGGGAAACGAAAAAATCAAGATGGCCACGACGATGAATGACACGACGTAGGCCAAAGTGAAAGTCACGTCGAAGACGGGTTCGTCAGACATGTTACTATTATTAGTGAACATTTATTTTTATAGTTTACCGATGAGATACGGGCGCGTCTTCGCGCACATGCCAGGACTGAAGGTGATTTCCCCGACGTAATTCTTCCCGTACCGACTGAAAAAGTCCACGCGCACCAAACGAATCGGGGTCTTCGCCTCTTTGTTGATGCCGTCGTAAATTTTAGTCGCCACCTGAAGCAATTCCGGAGAGGCGTCTTCCGGGTAGAACACCTCCTCTTCCCCACCGTGCATGCGCTGGAAGAACACCAACTCCCCGTCGACGATGTGGTATTTCAAATCCACGAGGTCTTCACCCAAAAACTCCTCGATGATGATCTTTGGGTCGTTGTATTCGTAATGCATCTGCCTTCGACGCGCGGGCTTTCCAGTCTCGTGAAACCGGGTGGCCAAAAACTTTCGAGCCTTTCCAACGAGGGCGTCGGCATTCATCTCATCCTTGTCGTCGACGACGACGTTCATGCGCGAACCGTGGGTGTTCTTCAGCACAAACTGCTGGGGACACTTGTCACTCTTTAGGTAGGTGCGCAGGGCGGACATGTCTTTCGTTCGGAAGAGCGTCTTCGGAATCATCTCCCTCAACTCTGGGAAACGGCTGCGCAGCCACACCTTGGATTGTTCTTTGTCGGAGAGTTGTCCCTTGAGATGCAACTCGTGGTCCAACTCTTCTCGACAGATTGCGTTGTAGCGGTCCTGTGACAACCACAAAATGGTAATAATCAACAGGACGACGATGGTCCAAACAATCATTATTAATAATCTCAGAAAATATATAATAATGATACTCTACGTGTTGTTGATCGCACTTTTAGTTTTGTATTTCTACACGATGACTGGGAAAGACCTCGTGTCCCCACAGAAGGCGATGGACCTCATCAACTCTGGTGCGGTCACGGCCATCGTGGACGTTCGAACGCGCACGGAGTACAACATCGGGCACTACCCGGGGGCGAGAAACATCCCAGTCGGTGAGATTGACGAGGAATCCACCTCCGCCCTCCCGCGGGACGGAGCCATCCTCGTCTACTGCAACACAGGCCAACGCGCCAGGGTGGCCGCGAGAAAACTCAGGCGGCTCGGGTTCGAAGCGTTTTACATCTCGTGTTCTTTTACCTGCATAATGTAAGATGTGGTGGCCCTGGCCTCTCAGCAAACTCAAGCGATCGTTCAGTTACCTCCTCGGTGAGTGAGGATTTTTTTCTAAATAAATAGTACCAAAAACATTCAAAGATGTCCTCCCCGAACTGGACTTACAAGGAAAACAAAGACGGCGTCAAGCAACTCCTCTTCAAGGGTCGCGTCGCCACCCGCAAGGGTACCCGCAGAGGTGTCCGAGGCGGTGCCAAGGGTCACAAGCGCGTGACTCTCCCGGGTAACGTCAACTCCAAGGGTGGTCGCGTCTCCTACACGGCCCTCCGCAACAAGGCGAAGAACCTCGGCCTCCCGGTCGTTTCCGTCGAGAAGCGCACCCAAGCGGTGAAGGAATTGTTGGCCAAGTTCAAGGCCACTCCGCCGCCGTCCCACCGACTCACGCGTGAGGAGTTGGTGAACGCCATCCTCAGCAAGAACCTCCCGAAGTTCGTGCCGAAGGAGCGCAAGGAACGCTCTAACAAGGGCAAGGCGCGCAAGACGAACGAAGAAAAGGCTGCGACCAAGAAGGCTCGCGCCAACCGCGCCAAGGCCAAGCGCGCGACGCTCGCCAAGGCCAAGAAGGCCCTCGGTGCGAGAAAGAACCTCGCGGCGCGCCTCAAGGCTGCCGCCGAGAAGGCCAAGGCTGCGAATGCCGCCGCCGCGGCCGCTAACGCCGAAGTCGCGAAACTCCAAGCCCAAGTGGCTCAATCGGCCAAGCGCAAGGCTGTCGAGGAGACGAACGCGAACAAGAACCGCGCCGTCAAGCGCGTGAAGGTTGCGCGACAACTCAAGAAGTTGGGTCTCAACCAAAACAACATCAACAGACGCCTCCGCGAACAAGGCCTCCTCTAAATGAAAAAATCTCCACATATGATATATGGCCGTAGTTCCCATGGAGTGGGAGTACACGATCCCCCGTCGGCGTCAACAATATCCCAAGACGACGGGCAAACGCGTTGAAAAGTACTTACGCGTACGCGGTGCGGGTGCGGGTGCGGGCGCGAGCGTGATATCCAAGCGCAACAGAATCAATCGCGCGCAAAACGCCCACGTCATACTGGGCGTCCCCGCGGGGGCGAGTAGGGCGACCATTCGACGCGCCTTCCTCACCCTGTCGAAGAAGTTCCACCCGGACAAGGGTGGTAACGCGAACACGTTTCGTAAAATAAAGAATGCTTACGATAAGTTACGTAAGTAGTGATGGAGTACCCGCGAAAAATTAAAAAACTCCTCGTGCAGGAGAGAGAACTATCACGTCTCGGAATCAAAATACCCAAATATTTTGATTCAGAGTTTGAAAAGGCGCACAAGATGTTCATGCGCGCGAGGAGGACCGCGGTCGATTACTTTTTCCTCACCGCGGAAACGCTCGGTCTGTTGACCCTCGTCGCCATGTCCGTGCACAGACTCACAAACGGGCCGGGGGTTGGAAACGAAACCGATCAAATATGTGCACATCCGTTTTAAATTTGTAATAGAGGATCATACACACCGCGTCCGCGATGTCGTGCTTTCTCTCCCCCTCTATGGCCACGTGTCGAGCCGCGATCGATTCCACCCGCGCCTTCCTCCCGTCGTAGTCCAAGTGGCGCATCCCAAAGTGTGCGTGCATAGAGACGGGGTTCACGAGGATGACTTTATCAAGAAACATGTAGTGGAGGAGGGTTTGCACGTTCGTGAACCCACCCGGGGGCTGTCTCTCGATGAGTATCACGTCCGCGCTGTCGAAGAGCACTTGGTGTGCGTCGACGAAGAGTGGGACGAGGTGGGCAATTTCGTTCGAGGGTGCGATGTATTTGAAATCTTCGAGGGATACTTTTTTAGCAATCTCAATTTCGAGAGGGGCGTTCTTTCGCGCCCAAGACGCCAAGACGAGTCCGAGATTGTGAAATCCTATGTCAATGGAGAGCACTCTGGGCATTACATAATTAACAATTAAGTCTCTTTAACCTCCTCTTCTTGGGCGGGAGCCTCGGTCTCAGTGGATTCCGGGACGTCGACGAACAACACCCCGTTCTTTTCAAACTCCTGAAACACTCGGAGTGACCCCTCGAGTCTGAACAATTCCTTAGTCAACCCATCGATTTGATCGATGATGCGCTTGATGTTTTCCTTCACGTCAACTTTGCTCATTATAGAGAATTGACGCACATTATCTTTAACTATGATCGTCACACGGTCGGGATGTCTCGTGGACGCATCGTCTGAAATAAAAAAACAATTGACGGTAAGAGCGATCGTGAACGATGAATACGGATTCCCTCCACCGCCTTTCAAAGTTTTTCGACCTGCAACTAAGAACAGGATTTGCATACCCCGATATTTTTTCCCCGAACGACCCGTCGACGAAGACAAGCGACCCGAACCCGCGCGAGTCGACATCAAGTTTCACGGACAACTTCGAGAGGCCACCCGTCAGGTGGAAGCATTTAATAAGGCTGTGGAAACAGGGCACGGCGTGCTCTCTCTTCCATGCGGGTATGGGAAGACCACGGTGGCGTTAGCCATCGCCTGCGCCCTCGGCTACCGAACGATGATCATAGTCCACAAGTCCTTCCTCGCCGACCAGTGGAGGGAGCGCATCCAACAGTTCGTTCCAGGGGCCACGATCGGGATCGTCCAACAAAACAAAAAAGAGGTGGAGGGGTGCGATTTCGTCATCGCGATGTTGCAATCCCTGTCACAGAAAGAATATTCATTCACCGATTTCGACAGCGTGGGCACGGTCATCGTGGACGAGGCCCATCACATCTGCGCCAAGGTGTTCAGCCAGAGTCTCTTCAAGATGTGCCCCAAGCACATTTATGGTTTGAGTGCCACCCCGGAGAGGAAGGACGGCCTCACCAAAGTCCTCCATTGGTTCATGGGCCCGACGTTTTTCGCCGTCGAAAGGAAAAACCAGGCCGACGTCGAGATGTTTTGCGTGCAGTACGAGCACCCGATGTTCAAGAACCCCCCACCGTGCACTCGGACGGGGAAATTATCCTTGGTGAACATGATTACGGAATTAGTGGAGTGCAGGGACAGGAACCAGATGCTGGTGAGACTCATCAAAAAAGCGAGCGCGGGGACCAGGCGCCTGTTGGTCCTCAGCGACCGACGCGCCCACTGCGAGATGCTCCACCAGTGTTTCCCGAAGACCAGTGGGTTGTACATGGGTGGGATGAAACAGAAAGACCTCGAGGCATCGAGCGAGAAAAAGATCATCATGGCCACCTTCAGTCAGGCGCACGAGGGACTGGACATCCCAGCCCTGGACACGGTGATATTGGCCACGCCGAAGAGCGACATCGTGCAGTCTATCGGAAGGGTGATGCGAGAGACCAAGGGGAAGAAGAACAACCCCCACATTTACGACATTCGCGACGAGTGGTCGATTTTGGTGGCCATGTATTACAAGAGACTCAAGGTGTACAAACAGGGTGGGTTCAAAATTTACGCCCCGAAGGAACAGCCCAAGGCGGACGATTTCCCGAGCGGAAAATTCTTGTTCAAAATGTAATCTCACGTTAACAGTAGTAATGTCAACCATCGTATTGACGAGCAAGGGCATCCAAGATGCCTACTTGGACACGAACGATTTGGACTCGAGCATGTTCCGCACGAAATTCAAGCGACGCACGCCCTTCTCTCAGGCGCCGAGATACGTGAAGACGCTCACGGAGAAGGACAACACCATCGTGTTCCCATCCATCGCCGATCTCATCGATGGCGCGTGGTTCGAGGGTGACCACATCGCGACGAAGATGTTTTACGGTTCCACCATTGATTTTTACATCGGTGGGGTCAAGATCGACAGCCACCCGTACGAATTCCTCGCGGACATTTGGGGGAATTACATGGCCGACACCTACACCCGCTCGCAGGAGTTGAACAACAAAACCACGCAGACGACGGAGAATTTCGTGCCCCTCCATTTCTTTTGGTGCAACACGAACGCCTTCCTCCCCCTCTGTGCGCTCTCCATGCACGAGTGTAAAATCGTCGTCCACTGGGACGCCACCCACCTGGCGACCCTCACATCGGCCGAGAAGGAGGCTAAATTCTACGTCAACGCCATTTGGTTGGACACCGCGGAGAGAGCGTCCCTCGTGAGTCGGCCAATGGATTTCATGATTACCCAGGTTCAAAATTTGGTGCACTCCATGGAAAATCGGGTGGTCACCAGAAACGAAGAAAACGTCATCACGGACATCACCTCGTCCATTGAATCCATCCAATTGTCGCAATTCCAACACCCCGTGCGCTCGCTGTTTTTCGGATACAGATCACTGCAAGAGGACGACGTCAACGACAGGTTCACCTTCGCCGAGAGCGACCTCCTCATCAACGGCACCCCACTCTTCGAGAAAATGACCCCGATGTATCACCACGTGGTCCAGAATTACATGCACAGCAGGCACGGAATCATCTCCTTCGATGACGTCAACAAGTGTCCCTTCTACACCAGGTTTTACGCGTTCCACTTTTGCAGAGACGCGAGCGATTACACCTCCCCGGGGGCGTGCAACTTTTCCATGCTCGGGGAGAGCAAACTCATCCTTCGGGACATCGAGATCGGAGACGAGCGCACCAACATGGCAGAGAACGACATCCGAGTCTTCGCGGTCTCGTGGCAGGTGTTGCGAATTTCGAACGGCCTCGGGGGCATCTTATTTTCATAAAATAAATTTTCGTCCTCTAAAGTAGTAGGATGCCGTTCATTGGTAATACCGGTAAACTCGACCAGATTTACCTACAGAGGTTAGATCCACAAAATGTCGAGAACCAGGTTCGGAACATCGAGAATCTCTTCACAGGAGATGTCGAGGCATCGAATTTGTTCTCGAGCAACTTGGTGCTGAGGAATGACACCATATTCAACCCCACACACAACTTTGAATTAGGCTCTAACCTGTGGATGGATGACTACCGGTCCGATGGTCTCACTATGCGAGTGTTCAAAGACACCCGAATGGATAGATTGTTTGTCGACCAGGCGATCGGTATCAACACACTGAACCCGACGCACGATTTCGACGTGGGTGACAATAAATTTTTTGTAGATTTGAACCCAGCGGCGACGAACTTGGTGGTGGCCCGCGGGAGGATTCAAGCCGATAGCATTGCCGCATCTGGTTTCAGTTCAGGTAAAGTGAACATCGACGACAACGCCGAGGACGTGTTGGTCGTCGACGGTGGTTTCAGGGCACAAAAAGTGACGGCCATCGACGGTCTCTCTTTCGGTTCGAACATTCTTTTGTCAGATTTGGGGTCGAACGTCCTCGACCTTAAGGGGAACGTGAACGCGGTGGCGAATAATTTCAGGATCACGGGAAACTTATACGTGACGGGAAACGTTATTATCACAGACAATTCGGAATACTCACAACAAGAAAATTTAGCCATCGAGAATTCCATCATCGAAGTGGGCGTCAACGGGGGGCAAGACAACGACACGGCCATCATCTTTCACCAATACAACGCATCGAACGTCTTGGTGGGTTACCTGCACAGCGCGGGCGGGGAGGAGTTGGCCATCGGTCGAACGAACAATGGACCAGCGGAGACGAACATGACGATCGAGCCAGTGAATGGCGAGAGGGTGAATGTGCACGTGTACGGCTCTTTGTGGGCCTCCAACGCCCTCACCGCGGGCTCGAACACCAATCCCCACCCCGACCACCACTTGGTCGTCGGATCTAACGTCTTCTTGCAAGACGACGGTATCTACTCGGTGTACAACGTCGCGAACACATTTAGCGAGTATTTCACCGCCGGGGAGGGAATCAACGTGGGTTCGAACGTCGTGATTCGAGACAGCACGGCTTCCAATGTGTTCCAAGTCACCGGGAACGCCTCCTTTTCGAACATTTTCACGGATCACAAAATCGTCATCGCCAACACCAACCCCTCGGAGGGCCACTCCCTGTGCATCGGGGACGTCCTCCACGTGCACGCCGACCGCTCGTCCTACGCCCACCAACTCATGGTCCATGGGAACGTGATGACGACCAATCTCATCGCGACTTCCAACTTGGCCGTGGGAATCACCGTCCCCGACGAGCGTCTCCACGTCGATGGGAACATTCGAATCGGGGGGAAGAGTGGGGTGGACGCCGATTCGGCGAAAACCATCGTCTCCACCGGGGACATCGTGATTCATGCCTCAGACACTGGTTCGGATAACACAAACGACAGTCTCATCCTCAAAAGCGGCCCCGTGGCCGCCAACGTGAGCGTGATCGAGGTGAGCGGGGCGGCGGAGACGGCCACCGATCAACGCATCTCCTTCAAGACCAAAAACACCGAGCGAATGCGCTTGTCGTCGAATGGCTACTTGGGTGTCTCGAACACGGCACCGACCGAAAAAATCACCGTCGGGGGGAACATTCGATTGAACCATTCGAACGCCCTCATCTTGGGTGAAGCCTTCGCCTCGGGGAACGATTCCATGAAAATTTTCACGGACGTGACCGCGAATCAGAGCCACATCCAATCCTTCGTCGGTTCGGGCAAAGGTTTAAACTTTTCGGTGAACAGCGGGGTAGCCATCGGGAACCCGAGAATGACAATCTTAGACAACGGCCGGGTGGGCATTGGTTCAACCCAACCGGCGGCCCTTTTGCACACCTCCGGTGGGGCGGTCTACGTGAACTCCATCGTCACACAAAACAACGGGTACGACCACTCGACGATCCCTTTGACCGTGACTCGTAAGACCGCGGCGAGCACCACACCCGTTCCGGTGATGAGCATCGCCCGGGACGGTTCTGGTTCGGTCTACGGTTCCAAGGTTGAATTCGCCCTCGGAAGACACACGTCGTCTGGGACCAACTCCAACACTCGATTCGATATCGATCTCGCAGACACGACGTACAATAAGGTGAATTGCATGACTATTCGTTCCGATAATAAGATTGGTATGGGCACACACACGCCCCTCTCCAAATTAGACGTGCGTTCGGAGGGTTCGACGAATCCTTTGTATAACGGGATCGTGTGTTTCAACCCATACGACCCTATCAACGGTGGTCAAGAGGACTCCATCGTGAGCGTCATCACGCGCGACGATTCCGGGGACCCGTTCACCTCGTACATCGTGTGGAACGGCGATCAGTTGACCCCGGACGTGAAAGGTTGGACCGTGGGTTCAGACAATCGCACGGACAGCGATGTGCATTTCAGAATCACCAATAACGTGTATTCCGTGTCGAACGTGTTTCACACCGCCTTCTTCATCGATGGTGGAACATCGAACGTGGGCATCGGCACCGACGTCACGCCTTCGGCGCTCACGGTGGATGGAGCCCTCACCATCGGCAATCGCATGAATTTCACGGGATTGCAATTCACCGGTGGTGGCACTGAAGACATCAACAATGAAACCTATTCCTTCAATCACACATTCCTCGAGGAGAGGGAATTCACAAACACTGGTAAATCCGAACTCCTCATTTTCAAGGGGAACGATTTCAGTTCCCCCACGGGTCCTGATCAGATTCGCCACGTCGCCGCCAGGCACTGGTTCCAGGTGTACACCCAAACGGTGAACGATGCCCTATTCGATAGCATTCGAGACTCGACCAACGCCACGGGATTCGACGCCACCCCTGTGATGAGCATCACGGAAAACCGACGCGTGATGATCAATTTCGACGACACAGAGGAGGGTCCGGCGTTGGACGCGACCTCGCTCTACGTGAAAGGGGCGATTCAGGTGCCTGTGATTGGCGAAGGGACGTCCAAGTTTTCAACCACCAACATGGAATTATATTCCTCGGAAACACCGGATATCAACACCATCGAAAACATTGGCGATTGGGATTTCCAAATCATCGCTGGCGGTGGAGACCAAGCCTTGGCTATTAAATCCAACACGTGGGTGGGCATCGGCACCGCCACTCCGCACTCAAACGTGCACCTCTACGGAGACGGAGACGGCATCGACATCGACGTGCTCACGGTTCAATCGAACGGCAATGGGTCTGGCACGAACGAAACGGGTGTGCGCATCCTCTCGGACGACGGGTACGGGGGTTACATTAGAAGTTATCGCACGGTGGGTGACGACAGCGGCCTCCTCCTCGGGACGATCGATAACAACGTCGACGCCGAGGTGTTCAGGCTCACCTCGGACGGTCGCATCGGGGTGAACACGTCGGTGCCCGATACGGGTCTCCACATCTACGACGAACTCACGCGCGTGGAGAGCAGCGCGTCTAACGCGACGGTGGAATTCAAAACCACGAGTGGGGTGGCGAACGTGTTGTCCGATTATCACACCGGGGATTTATGGTTAAACCCAAAGACTGCGGTGAGCAACGTGCACGTCCGAGGTTCCCTCAAGGTGACGTCCAACATTTCTTTCGGTGGCGTGATCGAGTTCGGTGAGCAAGCGGGTTTGGGTATCGGGATCGCGACCCCGGCGACGAGTCTTCACGTGCAAGGTGGGGCCATCCTCAACAGCGATAACGTGTCTCGAAAATCCTACTCCTCCGCATTCACCCTCCTGAACACGCAAGCCAGAGATCTTTTGTTAAATTTCGGCAACGGTAGTTTCTACGCTAAAATTAAATTAATACTCCGCGAACAATCTAATCAAAACTACATATCCACCATGGTCCTCGAGGTCACGGGTGGCCACGGCACCGGAGGCACCCCCTCCTATCCCATCGTCGTGGGAACTAAAAACATGTTTGGCACCCCTTTCAACCCATACCCGTGGTCGAACGATGTCAAGGCGTCTGGGACGCGTCTGGTGGTGAAGCCACACGACACCGGGAACCAGAGGTCATATAAATACGACGTCTACGTCAAGGTGATATCCTCTCTGGCGTCTGGGAAATTCGTCTCCATCCAACACGACGAGTTGAACCCGACCACCCTGCACACGTTCACTTACTAATTCAAATTTCTTTTTACAATCGGGGTTGTTTGGTCCCGATTGTAAAAGTAAAAAAGAGTTTACTTGATGTTATCGCTGAGTGCTAAGACGATTACGCCCACGATGAAAAACATCACGACGTAATTGCACTCCGTTTCCTCCGGACGAACGATTCTTCGTCGCGCCGGAGCCGCTCTTCTGGGTGGCGGTGCGACCCGTGGCCTCGGCGCGGGCGGTGGCGGCGCCGGGTCCTCCAGTTCGTCTAACGGACAATACCCTACCATATCTTAGCCTCACAAATTAATTTCCACGCCTTTCTTCTTACGCCCCCTCTTCTTGGGTGCAGCCTTGATGTTGATTTCCTTGACCTCTTCCTCCTGTTCCGCCTCGGATTCGACGATGTCAGAGATGTCATCCTCGGAGTCTTCGGGTGGCGGGCGCTCCTGTGGCGTCGTGTTCATCGGCGGAACCGGGGGCATCATGATCGAACCCATGAGGGAGGAGAGGTCCATCCCACCCATGCCCGGGCCCTGCATCTCATAGCCGCCTCCCCCACCGCCACCTGAAGAAGCCGCGGCGTTCTGTGCCGCCGTGTTTTGCACCGCACTCATCATGTTTTTGACCAAGTCTGGGTTTTGCTTGATGACGTCATTCATGTTGGGAATCGCCGCCTTGAACATGGAATTCGTGAGATGGAACATCATGGCACTACCCCCGAGCATCATGATAAGTTTTACCTCTGGTGCGACGTGCATGGAATTCCTATATTTCACAATCAACTCTTCAAACACCCCATCGTAATCGTCGATCGATTCGTGGACGGACTCGGACCAACCCTCGAGTTGTAACTCGAAGGGGTTGTACCTCTTATTGAGAAACTCCAAACCCGTGGTACACGCGACCAACATGCGTCGGGCGAATTTCACCCCTTGGTCCACCTCGATGGAGTAGGTGATGCGCTTGACCTCGTTACGAATGTCTTCAATCGGGGAGTAGGCGTTGAGACGCTTGTTCACCGAGAATCCTTTCTTTTCGAGGCGCTGGAGTTTGTTCAGCAGGTCCGCCTTTTCCTCATCGATCGTCTTGTACCCAGTGGACGGCTGCTCACTCGGTGGGCCGTATCCACCCCCCGACGGGTCCTCGTCGTAGTCGTCGCTGTAATCGTCGTCCTCGTCGTCGTCGTCCTCTCCCTCCGGTGCGTACTGCGGCCTCGGTGGGGCCGCTCGCTTGTTCGGGTTCATGAAATCGTTGAGCGCTTCATCCTCCACAGGAGAACGCGCCTGCGGGGGTGGTCGAGACGGCTGCGGGCGGGCGACGCGCGGCGGCCTCGACGGCGGCTGCAACGTAATCTCGTCCATGAGAGCCTCTTCGTCAGCGTTCAGTTTCATGATGGAGGACGTGCCTCTGTCCAAAATGATCTCTTCGTCCATTACTCTCTAGTATGAAAGTCTTGTGTAATCTTTAACGCAGCAACTAAACTTATTTTCTCAGTATATTTTACAAATCAAAATGATTGCCTTCAACAACACCAACCGTCGTGCCCTCACCTGGATCGCCGTCCTGATCGCCGCCCTGTTGGTGCTCGGCGTCGCCAAATCCGCGTACATGCCCCGCCCGCTCGTCCTCAAGGGTGAACGCTCGGAACCGTCCGAGTTTTTCGGTCTCGAAAACAACCTCGAGTGCGCACCTGGTGCGAAGCGTGGCGCCGGCTGGACCAAGGGTCTCACTCCAGGTGGCCTCTGCGGTTCGGGTGAATTCATCCGCGACGCCGCGTCCTACGAAATCGAAAGCGGTATTGGAGGTGAACTTTAAATCTTAGCAATTAATATAAAATGTCTCTCGTGACGACGCCCAGAAACATTCCAAATCTGCTCGAAGAGTATCACGTGGTCACGGTCGATAGCATCGGTCAAGCGGCGGCAAACAGTTTCACCTGTTACCTCCAGACCCCGTTGCACAACGTCGTGCAGTGCCGTCTCTTGGCGGCATCCATTCACACCCTCAAGGTTGTCCAACACGTGTACGTGAAGATTGAAGAGTTGAACACCAATTTTAACGACCGAGCGTTCATGACCCTCGAGGGTCAAGAGTCGTTCGCCAGGGTGCGAGGAGCGTTCGCGTCTCTCATCTCCGAAGAGACGAGCCACGTCGACGCGGGCGACCAAGTGTTGACTTACAAGGACAATTACATGGTCACCACGCAATACGTCAACCCGATTCGAACCATCGACCGACTCACGGTGACCCTGATGGATGAGAATGGGAACTTACTTCCTCGCCCCGACGTGGCGGGTGAAAACTTTTTGGTCCTTCGTTTTACTTGTGCGAAAACAAATCTGTGAGTATTTTAAATGTCGGGCATCACGCTTTTGACAGCCGTCGGGCAACAGGATAAATGGATTCACGCCGAAGATAAGAGTGGGACGTCTTTTTTCTCCCAGGTGTGGAGGAGGCACACGAATTTCAGCCAAAACATCGTGAAGCAGCAGATTCAAGGTCTCCCGAGATCTGGCGGTCTCTCCACCGTGCGCATCGAGAAGAGCGGGGACATCTTGGGCTACTGCTACCTGACCATCGACGACAACTCGCAGGCCAGGGACAGCAGCGACTGGACCTCCCTCATCGAGAGCGTCCAGTGGGTGGTGGGTGGCCAAGTCATCGACGAGCAAACCTCGGAATTCTCGGAGAACATCGCCATCGATATGTTTGCCCAAAACACGTCCAAGTCCTCGAACGGGCCCCACCCGGGTTCGTCCTCGGCCTCCTACTTTTACCCCTTGCGCTTCGCGTTTTGTGAAAACGTGAGCGCGGGGTTGCCCCTGTGTGCCATCCCCCTCTCCGAGGTGGAGATTCGCATTCGGTGGGCCGCGAACGCTGGAGATTACCAGTGGGAATTCCACTCCATGATGTACTACCTCGATGGACCAGAGAGGGAAAAGGTGGCGTCACCGGAGATGAAAAACATGCTCATCTACCAAGTGCAATCGGCCGTGCCCTCGAACGAGTTGATTCAAGAACTCGTTTTTAATCACCCAGTGAAATTCATAGCGAGCGCGAACACGGATTCCAACTCACCCTATAAAAAAACAAACAACCGTTTGAAGGTTGTCATCAACGGCGAGGAGTTGGCCCCATTCAAGTGGGCGCGCCCGAACTTTTTGGACGTTTCGCACTATTACCACACGAATTTCGTCACCTCCCCCGATGTTTTCATGTACCCATTCTGCATGAACACCTCCATGATGCAACCCACCGGGTCACTGAATTGCTCTCGCATCGCAGACTTTAAGATTGTTTCTGAATCCCTCAACTTGACGGATAAAATTTACGCCGTCTCCCTAAACATTTTAGTCCTGTCCAACGGCGTGGCAGCCCTGAGATACTCCAATTAAATAAAATTCAAAACCTAATGTAACATGGGTTTCATAACCCGAAAACGAGGCGTCTTTTATAAAGATGGACGTCCCGTTTCCGAGATCGAACAGGAGAGGTGTCGCAAATTGGGCATCCCCCCGGCGTACACCAAAGTGGAGGTGTACCCGAAGACGGCGAAACTCCAAGCCACCGCCGTGGATGCGCAAGGTAAAAAACACTACTACTACCACGAGAAATATCTCGACCGACAGAGAAAAAAAAGAAAAGCGAGAGCCACCCAGATCGATTTCGCAAAAATCAAGAGCGTCACCGGGAGAATCTTAGCCCAACCCACGCACCCGTCGTGGCACGACGCCCTCGCCCTCCGAATGATCGCCGCGGGCTACCTGCGCACAGGGGTGCAAGAGCGAGACACCGGCGCCCTCGGGGCGTTTCAACTCAAGAAGAAACACGTCACCCTGCGTTCGGACGGGGAGACCGTCTCCTTCGATTTCCCGGCGAAGAGTGGGCAGCGCAGACAATTCGACGCCCGAGACCGCGCGCTCCACGCCGCCCTCTCGAGACAGCGCACGCCCTTACTCGTGGGGAACGCTCGGTACGAGAGGGTGCGAGACCTCCTTCGAAGGATCGCCGGGAACGAGGACATTCAACTCAAAGACATTCGAACCGCCGGGTCCATGCAACTCTTCCGAAAACACCTCAAGGCTGCGAACGGGGACGAAAAAGTCGCCAGACAACAAACCGCCGACACGATCGGGCACACGCCGGCTGTGAGCAAAAAGTTTTATCTGTTGTAATATTAGATGGTGAAGAACCTTAATACCGTGGAACGGTCGCAGAGGATTCGCTTGGGAAAAGTCGTCCCAGATGATCAGGCCGCAGGGACAATCATCCTGAACGCCACCGACGACGCCATCGCCGCCCCGGTGAGTGGTTTGTACGTGTCCCCTATTCGGTTCAATGACACCTACCGGGCCAACACACTCGTGTACAATACAGCGACGGGGGAAATCAGCGACAGCGGACACCCGGCGCACCAGTTTCAAGATTTACAAAACGTGACGAGTCTCGGGGCGACGTCCTACCTTCGCATCGACGTCTCAAACACCGTGACCGCCACGCAGTTGGGAGTGGGGAACACCACCCCGCAACACACCCTCTCGGTGAGTGGGAACACGTGGATCAGTGGGGATTTAACCGTTGTTGGAGACACCACTTTTGTGCAATCGAAAAACCTTCAGATTTCAGATCCGTTGGTGGAGTTGGGTGGGAACAACAGCACCGAACAGTACGTGTTCGACGTCGGTCTTTTGTACAACAGACCCGACCCGAAGAGCGTGGGCGTGGTCTACCTGGAAGGACAGGATGAATTAGCCATCGCCTACACCCTCAACACGGCGAGCGATCGATACGTGACCCCCGACGCGGCGAACACTCTGGCTGTGCAAGTCTACGGGGACGTCACGGCGAACGCTTTTTTCGGGGAGGGGCAGTACTTGCAAAACGTGGCGGTGTTGTCGAATTTCGACTCGAACGTCGAACGCGTGGTAAACTTGGAATCCAATTTACTGGCAAACAGCGTGCGCGTCACAAACTTGGAAGACCAATTGCTTTCGAATCACATCAGAACCTCTAATTTGGAAACCTACGCAACCTCAAATAATATCAGAGTGAGCACCCTCGAGTTGGGACAAATTCAAAATGCCACCAGACTCACCACCTTGTATGCGTACCACGCCTCGAACGTTTTGAGAATCGAAGACCTCGAGAGTAATTTAGTGCAAAACAGCAATAGAATTTTCACCCTCTCCGACGACTTGGCCGATAACTCTGCGAGAATTTCAGTGTTGTCCACCCGCCTCCAAGATAATAGTTTTAGAATTTCCGTGAACACCACCAACCTTCTCTCGAACCATTTTAGGGTGACAAACTTGGAGAGTAATTTAGTGGCGAACGCGGCGAGGGTGACAAGTCTCGAAGGGAGGGCGAGCGCTCTGGAAACCCAAACGTCAAATCTCGAAACCAACCTCGGCTCGAATGTCATTCGGGTGCAAACCTTGGAATCGAGGGCGGACGATCTTCGCACCGATATGGATTCAAATTCTGCCCTCCTCTTCAACACCGTGGAGGAGTTGGATTCCAACGCCGCGCGAATCCTCGTTCTCGAGGCTCAAGGTTTGCAAGAGGTGGTAGACATCGGGAACACGGTGTCCAATACCGTGATATTCACAAACACAACCACCTCCCTCGTCACCGATGGAACAGTCGGGGTGAACACTCGAGAGCCCGATACGAATTACGAACTCCACGTCGCTGGGAATGTGCTGGTCCAATCCAACGTAGAAGCCGAACTTTTCAAAGCACCCGGGACGGAATTAAATGTGAATGGGCGAAACAAATTAACGGGTAATACCACCATTTACGGCAACCTTAATGTATTTGGAAACGTCACCTACTTGGACACGGAAAACGTCTACGTCAAGGATCCCATCCTCGGCATCGGTAATCCCGGGGCGTCCGATTCGGGTGTCATCGCCATGAGTGGTGGCCCGGGTTCGAACGTCGCCTTTGGTTTCAACAACACCCAAGAGGAGTTCATCATCGCATACACCGACGACGGCCCACTCGGGGTGACCCTCACCCCGAACGTCTCGAGAGACCTGAACGTCCACATCTACGGCACCATGTATTCCGCGAACGGTCTTGGTGTGGCCAACACGAACCCGAACAGCGTGGACTACGCCCTCAGTATTTCGAACAACATCTTCGCCAGACACGACGGGGATTTCGAAGCGATTCGAACCCTCGGGGACACCGCGATTTACACAGCCAACGTCACCGTACCCAAGGTAATTTCCCTCCAAGACCACCTGACCCTCGAGGCCCCGACGACGATCGTCACTGGAAATTTGGAGGTCAGGGGTGAAACCACTTTTGTTTCCACCACGGATTTAAAAATTGATGATAGCATTATTGAATTGGCCAACAACAATCTCTTGTCGTCCACGGATGTCGGGATAAAAATGAACAGACCCGATGCGAATGTTTTGATCACGTACAAGGGCACCGAGGAAGAACTCATCATCGCCCACTCCACGAATGGGGTGGAACCGAACGAAGACATCGAGATGAACGTGCACGTGTACGGTTCGATGAATGTCGGGAGTAATTGTTACATCTCCAAGTATGGACACATCACCGCGAACAGTTACTCCGGAGACGGTGGACTCCTCTCCAACATCGTGCAAACCCTCGAGGGGATCACTTCGCTCGGGAACACGACCACACACACCGTGTACCTGCAAAACGCCACCACGGGGATGTTTGTGGATTCAAACATCGTCGTCGATGGAAACACCACGTCCGGTGTGTATTACGGCGACGGTTCCTATCTCACCGGGGTGTCAAACATCGCGATTTTAGAAGCCAACCTCTCGGTGATTCGCACAGAGATGGAGGTGAATACAAATGCGATTTACGCCCAAATGGAGGTGAACACGAACGCCGTGTACACCCAAATGGAGGCGAACACCCAAGCCATCCAAACCCAAATGGCGGCCAACACCCAAACCGTCTTCGCGGAGATGGCGGCGAACACCCAAACCATTTTCGCCGAGATGGCGGCGAACGCCCAAGCGGCCAATGCCCTCATGGCGGCCAACACACAAATTATTTTTTCAGAGATGGCGGCGAACACGCAAACCATTTTTGCCGAGATGGCGGCGAATGCCGTGGCGGCGAACGCTCTCATGGCGGCCAACACCCAAACCATCTTCGCCGAGATGGCTGCGAACACCCAAACCATTTACTTCGACATGCACTCCAACGCCCTCGCGGCGAATGCCCTCATGGAGGCCAACGTCCAACAATTGCAGGGGGAGATGGCGGCAAATACACAAACTATTTTCGCCGAGATGGCGGCGAATGCCCAAGCCGCGAACGCCCTCATGGCGGCGAACACCCAAACCATTTTCGCCGAAATGGCGGCGAACACGCAAACCATTTACTTCGCCATGCACTCGAACGCTCTCGCAGCGAATGCCCTCATGGAGGCCAACGTCCAACAGTTGCAAGGGGAGATGGCCGCCAACACACAAACCATTTACTTGGCCATGCACTCCAACGCCCTCGCAGCGAATGCCCTCATGGAGGCGAACGTTCAACAGTTGCAAGGGGAGATGGCGGCGAACACCCAAACCATTTACTTGGCCATGCACTCCAACGCCCTCGCGGCCAACGCCCTCATGGAGGCCAACGTTCAACAGTTGCAAGGGGAGATGGCTGCGAACACACAAACCGTCTACGCGGCGATGAGTGCGAACACCGTGCAGATGCACGCAGATTTACAAAGCAACGTGGACGCCCTCAACGATTACATCGCCCTCAAATCAAATATTATCAATCCCACGTTTGAAGATTTAGTGACTGTGAATGGAAATTTAGTGGTCACGAATAATTTGACCGTCCTCGGAGAATTCACCCAATTGAGCACCATCAACACCATCGTGAACGACGCCCTCATAGAGGTGGGAAATAACAACAGTTCCACGGATTTGGACCTCGGGATAATCATGACCCGACCGGGTTCGAACGTGGGCGTGGGCTACAGAGGCACGGAGGGTGAGTTTGTGATTTGTCACACACGGAGCGACCCGTCGGGCGTGGACCTCACCCCGTACACCACCGACGAAATCGACGTCCACGTTTACGGTTCCATGACCGTAGACACCGACCTCACCGCGGAGAGGGTGGGGATAAACGTCAGCGCACCCTCGACCACCCTGGACGTCGGTGGGGACATTCAGATGACGTCCACGTTCGATGGGAGCGCCGCGGCACCCGAACTCACCCTCTACAAAAACTCGGCGACACCGGCGAACGCCGATTATCTCGGGCAAATCCGATTCCAAGGGGAAAACAGCACCGGGGGCTCAGTGGTTTACTCTAAAATCACCGGGAAGATTGGGGAAGTCACCCAAGGTTCGGAAGATGGCATCATAGAATTTGCATTCCAAAAGAACAGCACGCAGACCATCGGTGGAAGATGGACCTCCGACGCCCTGAAACTCATCAACGATACCGGCCTCGAAGTCGCGGGTGATCTCGCCGTCGACACCGACACGCTTTTCGTTGACGCGTCCGCGGATAAGGTCGGGGTGAACACGTCCACACCAGGATTCGAACTCGACGTGCGGGGTGACGCCAACGTCGCCACCTTGAACGTGTACACCATCCAAGGATTGCAAACCTTGTCGTTTAACAGCGAAAACACCACCACACCACCCCTGCAACTCACGGCCGGTGCGCTCAACGACGGCGTGGGCGCCCTCCGCATCGATAGCGTCGAACCAGACATTTTCCTCAACGACACCGACGGTGGTTTCAGCACAGTCACCTTCGCGAGTGAGGATGACTCTTACGCAGCCTTCGGGAGAGACAACTCCAACAACTTTTACATCACCGTGCGAGACCCAGACGTAAACGCGGGTGCTTGGAGGAACGACACCCTCGTCGCCGAATCCGCATCGGGGAACATTTCCATCGGATACAAACTCGCCATCGCGGGGAGCACAAATACCGGTTCGAACGTCCTCGACGTGTACGGAAGCGCAAACGCGACGACATATTTCGGGGACGGCGGGAATCTCACGGGAATAGCCACCACACTGGAAGCGGTGACTTACAACGGGAACACCACACCCTACACCGTGGAGTTTAACAACACCCACACCGCCCTCTCGACCGACCTCGTGGCGAACGTGGACGTGAAATTAAACCAACTCGCCAACGTCACCATCACCTCAGCGTCCGCGAACCAACAACTTTTGTACGATGGCTCGAATTGGATCAATGATTTTAGTATTCAAAATTTCATTAAAATCTATAACAAGACCGGGAGTCCCATCACCCGGGGGCAGGCAGTCTACATTTACGACAGTCACAACAACAACGTCTCGAACGTCGCGTTGGCGAGAGCAAACTCGAGTGCGACGATGCCCGCCATCGGTCTCGTGTACACGGAGAGCATCGCCGATGGCAACGAAGGGGTCGCCATCGCGTACGGGAAAGTAACGAACGTCCCTACGGGTGGATTCATCGAGGGTGAGACCGTGTACGTGTCCAACACCACACCCGGTGGCATCTCGAATCTCAAACCGTATAACGTCACCACGAACCCCGACCTCATACAAAACGTGGGTATTTGCGTCAAACCGCACGCCACGAATGGGGTGGTGTTCGTCACGGGCGTGGGGCGGTCGAACGACATCCCGAACGCCCTCATCAAGACGACCGCACCGAATTACGTGTACGTCAACGACGTGAACAACGACATGAAAAAGATCGCCCCCGAAAATTTATTAACCAAAATCCAAACCCTCCAACAAGTGACCGATGCGGGAAATGCCACCACCAACGTCGTGACTTTTTCCAACGCCACCGTCGGTCTCACCACGGTGGCCAACATCGAGTGCGGGGGGTACGTGTTCGGTGACGGCGAATTCCTAACCACCGTCTCGAACATCGCCATCCTCGAAGCCAACCTCGAGACGATACGAACGGAGATGGCGGCGAACGCGCAAGCGGCGAACGCCCTCATGGCTGCAAACACCCAAACGGTGTACGCGGCGATGGCGGCGAACGCGCAAGCGGCGAACGCTCTCATGGCTGCGAACACGCAGACCATTTTCCTCGCGATGAGCGAAAACGCCCTCGCGACCAACGTCCTCCTCGAGGCGAACACGCTTCAAATTTTCGAAGCGATGGCGGCGAACGCGCAAGCGGCGAACGCTCTCATGGCGGCTAACACCATTACCATCTATCAAGCCATGGAAGCGAACACGCAACAGATGCACAGCGACCTCGCGGACAACGTCGCCGCTTTCGTGAGTGCCCTCGACCCGACATTCACCTCAAACATCACCGTGAGCAACGGTCTCGTGCACAACAAACAGACGGTGGCGACAAAGTATTACGCCTACTCCGGGACGATGACCAATTCGAACATCGTCATGAGTTTCACCTCGAACGTGTTTTACTCTAAAATCGTCGCCCAACTCACACACAATTACGACGACGTCTCCACCATGGTTTTAGAAATAGCAGGAGGCAAACAATACGGAGGGGGCACCTTCAAGGACATCAAGGTGGGCACGAAAAACATTTTCGGGTGGGACGACAACGACTACCCGTGGCTAGACAGTAACGTCCACACCACGCCGACGACGGTCACCATATGGCCGGTGGGCCCAGGGATCGTGGATTACGATTACGACATCTCAGTAGAATTTAAAAGTAGCGCTCCGGATGCGGGTCTCTCGAACATTGCCGAGGGACAAAGTATAGTTAAATATTTCTCGTACTAAGGTATAATGGCACAGAATATCCAGACATTTGCCGGGGACGTCGTCGTCCCAGGCACGTTGAAGGCTAATTTGGTGACCATCGAGGACCCCATCCTGACTCTAGGTTCTAATAATTATGTGGACAAAGCAAGCAACACAGGTTTAATCATCAATCGTTTCGATTCAAACGCGAACGTCGCTTTTTATTTCGACGAAACTAACGAACAATTACGCTTGGCATACACCGAAAACGCGGGGACCGATAAAAACATCGTCGTCGACGAGACCACGGATTTAGAGATCAACGTCTTCGGCTACGTGAGCGCCTACGGATTTAGAGGGGACGGGGGTTTGCTTTCAAACTTGGTGACGGATCTTCAATCCGTGACGGAGTATGGGGCATCCTCCGATCAGACCCTCGTGCTCTCGAACGTGACCACGGCGATCGAAGCCACGGCGGGGAACGTCGTCATCGAAGGCAACGTCACGGCGTCGACGTATTTCGGGGACGGCGCCAACCTCACGGGTATCGCCGCCACGTTGGAAGAGATTATCATTAACGGTAACGTCACCGCGAATGTGGTCGAGTTGCAAAACGCGACCTCCCTCATCACCACGGGCCGGGTGGGCATCATGAACGCCGCCCCTCAGCACGATCTCAGCGTCGGGGCCAACTTGTACGTCGAAGACGAGGGGTCGAACGTGCTCACGGTGGAGGGGAACATCAGCGCCCACCAAATCACCCTCGGGACGATAGAAATCACCCCAGCCTACGGTTTGGAAAACGTCACCAACATCTCCAACATCTCCTACCAAACCCTCATCCTCTCGAACGCCCAAACCGCCTTCGTGAGCACCGCCAAGGCGGGCATAGGCATCGAGCCCGACGCCATCGACATAGGCGCCGCGGGTCTTCACGTGGACGGTCACCTCCGCCTCGGTGGCGCCGCCGATAACACGGATGAAGAGTCGATGGACATCAAGGCGGCCGGGGCGCTCAACGTCTTGGCCAACGAGAGCGACACCGACAACACCAACACTGGCCTCCTCCTCCGCGCCGGTGGGGTGAACGAATCCAACATTCAAATGTTTGGTGACCTCTCGACCGCGGACAAGCAGTACATGTCTTTCGCCACGCGAAGCGAGGAACGGATGCGCATCCACGGAGATGGAAACGTCTCCATCGGACACACCGCCGGGAATTACATGTTAGACGTCGCCGGGGACGCCAACTGCGTCTCTCTCTCGATTCAAGACCTCACGATAAACACCATCGGTCTCTCGGTGCTTTACGACGTAGACAACATTTTGGAAAACGGGAACGTCACGACGAACGTTTTGACCGTGGGCAAAGTCACCGTGACCAACCCGACGGTGGCGACGGTGGCGTCGAATTTGGTCACGTGGAACGCCACCACGAGCGAATTCGAAGATTCCGGGGGGCTCATCTCCAACAAATTAGCCATCGTGAGCGAACAACCACCCTCCGCATTGACGGCCAATTCCACCACGGTGACGAATCACGGCGTGTACAAAGTGACGACCTCGGGTTTGGCGACGGACAGCAACGCGTGGAACGCCTTCGACGACGACACCGCTGTCTCGTGGACCTCCGTCGACATCTACAAGGGGACGTCGAACGTCTACGATGGCGTGGTGCAACTCTCCTCCGACACATCGACGGGGGAGTGGTTGGCCGTGGAACTTCCGTACAAAGCGACGCTGCGTTACGTCAAATTGACCCCGTCCGCCGTCGCCTCCTACCCAACCGATGCCAACCTCTACGGCACGAACGATAACATCTCGTGGGACCTCCTCAAGGAGTGGACAGGGGTGGTCCCAGCCTCGGCGTCGGAGGAACAGACCGTGTTCGTGAATGCCTCCGAAGCGTACAAGAGATACGCCATCGTCACCACCAAAGTGGCGGGAGACTCCATCACCGCCTCCCTCGCGGAGTGGAAACTGTTTTGCGAGTCCTTCACCGTGGACGGGGGGAAGGTGAAGTTGGCGTCGTCAACGATCACCGGTGGGAACACGGTCGTGGACCAAACGGGTCCGCACGCGCGGGCGTCGCCGCCTTTGCGGAAGTATCCGGAGGTGGCGTTGACGAGTAATGTTGGTGTAGGTGGGTATGTAGTTGAACCTTCATCTCAATTAAATTCAACCTACCCAGGTTGGAACGCGTTCAATGGTGTTGTGGAAACCACTAATGGTGCCGATGGTGAATGGATTTCTGGTACCGACACATACAACACGACCGCAACAAACGGCGCCTACTTAGCGCACAGTACAAACGCGGTGTTATTTCAGGGGAACCGGGGTGAATACTTAGGCATTATTTTACCCAATGCCATCAAGCTTGATTACGTGTACGTATACGGTAGACCAGACACCGGTAGTCCTCGAACTGTGAGAGAGTATATACTGTGGGGGAGTAACGACGGTTCAACTTGGTCACAATTACAAACCGGTACGAACACACTTTCAGTTGCTGGTTCTACGAATCGCTTCACAATCAGTGTAAGTTCGACTGTTCCTTACTCCCGTTTTAGATTGCAAGCCTTAAGCATGAACGGCGCTGAAGGTGAAGTGAGTATAGGCGAAATGGAACTCTACGGCTACGAAGAAACTTCGGACCCCGACGCATCTGTGGACACCACCATCACGTCTCAGTTCAACCTTCCGGATACGACGGGTGTCAAGTTGTACATCGATGGCGATAAGGGGTCGACCCCGACGGACTACTCTGGGGAGGGGCACACCCTCACCGATGAAAGCGAGAGTTTTTCCGGGAACGCCTGGTCTTTCTCGTCCCTCTCGACCTCGAACGTCACGATGTCTACCGGGGACTTTGCGATGGAGGGGACGCACCCACACTCCGTGTCTATGTGGTTCAACGCGGCGAACGTGTCCTCGAATGCGACACTGTTCCACGTCGGGACCGCGGCAGGTGAGGGCGACGCGAAGACCGCCATCTCATTGACCGAAACGGGACATCTCGGGTGGATCGACGGTGGCGATAACCAGTTCCTCTCGGCGAACACGTGGCACAATCTCGTGTACGCCACGCAAGGGGGTGGTGGCGTCCGCACGTGTTACCTCGACGGTCGTAAATTGGGGGACGTCTCCGTACAAGACAGTTTCGGGGACTACCCACCTTTCGCGATGACGGGCTACTCGCAGGGTGGGTACACGGTGAGTGCGAGTAGTGAATTCAGTACGACTTACGTGGCGTGGGAAGCATTCAATAACACGACATCCACCGATGCGGATAATTACGTGAGCGGTAACTATTACGCCACAACTGGTGGTGGTGACGGCACACGAAGCACCATCACGTGGTCTGGTAGCACAAATCATACTGGTGAATATATAAAACTGGAATTACCTCATAAATTGATTGTAAACTACGTAAAGTTTGAGGGGCGACAGGGTTCGACATTAGAAAAACAATTGCCACGTGCATTCACTATCATCGGATCAAACGACAATGTAAACTGGGAAACTATACACCAAGAAACGCGAACAACAAACCCTTCAACGGGTGAAACCCACGTAATGACCGGGGTGAGCAAACACAAGGGATTTAAGTATATTGCACTCGTGACCAAAAACTCTGGAACAGCAAATACGGATGCACACATTGCCATTGGGAACATATCTTACTACGGCCACAAAGAGAACGACACGACCCGGTTCCCCGTGTCGTCGACCGTGCTGAAATACCCGCACATCGCGATGACCGGGTACGCACAGCGGGGGTATGTGGCGAGTGCGAGTAGTGAACACTCTACCGAGGGTAATATCTATAGTATGGGTTTGCGTGATGGAC
>Ga0213864_10000144_pt1 | contig 30401 bp, 27 predicted proteins | sample PICome_5_FD_160078 | JGI IMG/M metagenome (GOLD analysis project Ga0213864, IMG submission 160078) | Coastal seawater microbial communities near Pivers Island, North Carolina, United States - PICO247 | ecosystem: Environmental > Aquatic > Marine > Coastal | place: USA: North Carolina... | reverse complement strand
GCCAAATAGCGTGCATGTTCCGCATTTTCAGGATCGTCCAATTTCACAGGACGTAATGGACTCGGTTATGGTCTTCTTTGTAATGTTCTTCATCTCACTTGGGGCGTTGGCGTTTTTGCTGGGTCTTGCGGGTTTGGATTTTATTACGGCGCTGTCGGGCGCGGCAACAGCGATTGGAAATATTGGCCCAGGCCTTGGGTCGGAAATTGGCCCAACGGGGAATTTTGAAAACTTAAATAGCACCGCCAAAGGATTGCTGATCTTTTGCATGATTTTAGGTCGACTGGAACTGATGGCCGTTTTTGTGTTATTTACTCGCAGATTTTGGCAGGCTGCTTAATCAATCCAACATTCAATGGGTGTGAGCATGTTTTGCGCTGATGATATCATCGCAACGTCATCTAACCGCCGACTTTGGGCGGCCCCTAAACGCAATCCCACGGATGCCATCATATCGGCCAAAACCGCCGCAGACGCTGCAAAGTTTACATTGTTTGGCAAGACGCGACCTGTGTTATTTTGACTAACTAAAATACCCGCGAGGTTTCCTGATCGATCCAAAAGCGCCCCGCCAAAATCCCCAGGTTCTGCCAACAGATCCAAACGGAATTTTTCTGTGTTTCCAGAAAGATCAGCTGTTTCGGCAATTGTTGTCTCGGCGAGAGATGCCAATCCCAGGCGTCCGCCGAATGGATAGCTGGATAGGAACATTCTGTCGCCCTTACGTACAGGGTAACCTAGGTTTGCGTAAGAAATTGGTGTCAGATCAGATGTAGGAGAAATCAAACCTGCGCCCGTTTCTGACCGCGCAATAATTTCGGCGTCGTGGGTTCCACTAATGGTCAGGGCATCACACTGTTCAAGGTCGCTTGTATCGGTCACTGCGTGACCTTGATCTGAAACAAACACCGCACTCTTTACAAATGCGGGTTTGCGTATTGCTACACCAAACTCGGTTTCAGGATCATTGATTGCAACGCTGAGGCTTGGGTCTAATGTACCTGAAAATGTTTCGAAGCTCACAAGCATGTGTGCAACAAGTCTGTCGAATTGTTCACCATTTTGATTGGGCCAAATCAGACCAAACCCTTTGATTTCATCACCCTTGTGCGACGCGGTAATGTACGCATGGGTTTTACTGCCTGCACCTCTTATCTCAAACCGATCTTTTTTAAGTGATTTTTCAATGTTCATTGGAACGATGGAGAGTGTCGGTAAAACGCGATAAAGCGCTGCCAAATCACTGGAATTTCCAGCAGCAGAAATCAAAAACACATGAGTAGGTGATGATGTGTCCCGTGATTTGAAATGCGCAAGCGGTGCTGCATAGGCGTCAAATGCGACAACGTCCTTTGGTAAATCGATGCTGATACCTGCTTCCAAGTCACGGTGTGTTTCCAGGCCCAGGTCATCAAAAATCGCAAAATACTGTGCCCGTAATTTTGAACGCTGTGCGGTGGTTAAAACGCCTGTGCCCTCGTGCCCATTGTCAGCCTGCCATGCGGCCATTGACTGTCTTGTCCCACGGCCGAAAGAGGCGTCAATAGTGCTGTTGTAATATCCCGCCCATTGCAAATAACGTTGTAGGTCCATTTTTTCTTCGCGGCTCAGCAGTGCTTCGCCTGCACGTGCTTCGCTCAGGGTCTCGTCAGGTCCTGAGCTGCTTGGTTCAGGAGTGGTTTGTAAAGACGCTGCGTTTTCTTCGTTTTCAGCAAAGGATGTTCGTGTCGTTTCCTCTTGGGCAGCTTCCACTTCCACTGTTTTTTCGGGCGTTACGGCAGCCGGGGCTGGGCCGATTGGATAAATGCGTTGCCGATAATTTGTCCCAGTGGCCAGAAAGCTATCACGTGGGATCGCGGCACGTGCGCGCAGTTCAGTCATGCGCAAATCTGCCTGATCCTCAGGAAGCGGTCCGAGTGTAATTGCATACCATCCAGACCCGATCGAATGCGCCTGTATGTCAGGAAATTCTTCAGCATAGATCCGCGCGCGTGTTTCCGCTTCAAGCAGACTTGGCTGTGCTTCAATTTGGATCCAGCGCATATCTTGGGCAACGCTTGTCCCCGCAATCAGTGCAGTCCAAATTGCAACAAACAAACCCAAACAATAGCGCATCCCAACCTCTTAATTATGTTTTTATTCTGCTTATGTGTCGGTCATACCAAACATTTCGCGGATTTCTAGTTTTATCTTGCGCATATTCACCCGCGCCACGATGTCTCGTTTTTATGTAAAATTCTCCACCCTTCATTGACCGTCATGGCCGCTTTGCCTATTTAGGAGACAATTGCGCCGCATGAATAAGGTTTCAACTCTATGACAATTGAAAAACCTAAATTTTTTCAAGAAATTATCCTAAGATTGCAAAATTACTGGGCGGCCAAGGGATGCGCCGTTTTGCAACCTTACGATATGGAAGTCGGCGCGGGAACATTTCACCCTGCCACAACCCTGCGCGCCTTGGGCACAAAATCATGGGCGGCTGCATATGTTCAGCCTTCTCGTCGGCCAACTGATGGGCGTTATGGTGAAAACCCGAACCGATTGCAGCACTATTATCAGTATCAGGTCCTGATCAAACCCAGCCCCCCTGATCTGCAGGATCTATATCTTGGTTCACTTGAGGTGATTGGGATCGATATGGCGCTGCACGACATCCGCTTTGTTGAGGATGACTGGGAAAGTCCGACATTGGGCGCCTGGGGGCTTGGTTGGGAAGTGTGGTGCGACGGCATGGAAGTCAGCCAGTTTACCTATTTCCAGCAGGTTGGAGGGCATGATTGCCACCCTGTGTCAGGTGAGTTGACCTATGGTTTGGAGCGCTTGGCTATGTATGTGTTGGGTGTTGATCACGTCATGGATATGCCCTTTAACGATCCCAACGCACCAATCGCGCTAAAATATGGCGACGTGTTTAAACAGACAGAACAGGAATACGCACGCTGGAATTTCGATGTTGCGAACACCGAAGTTTTGCTGCGTCATTTCGAAGAGGCTGAAGCCGAATGTCAGGCCATTCTGGATCAGAAACATATTGATCCTAAAACATCCAAACGCATCATCATGGCGCACCCCGCATATGATCAATGCATCAAGGCAAGCCATATTTTCAATCTGCTGGATGCACGCGGTGTGATTTCCGTGACCGAGCGGCAGGCCTATATTGGGCGCGTTCGTAGCCTCGCGAAAAGATGTGCCGATGCCTTTGTCCTGACCGAAGCGGGGGGATACTCAGCATGAACGGACGTGTCATTGTTTCCCTGATTGTAATCAGTGCCGCCCTTGCCGGTGCGGCGATCTTTTATTTGCAAATCTATGGGTTTTATGATGACGTAAGTGAAACGGATAACCGGGTTGTACTGAAGTCTGTTGTAACGGGCGCACCCGAGGAAATCCCTGTATCTTCGCTGAGTGCGATTGATGCGGATAGTTCGCCCATTCGGTACCGTGCCTGTTTTCAAGCCGAACAATCCATTGGGATGTTAACGGAAAGTTTTGAGTTGCATCCAGAGGCTGAACCTCGGGTCGCCCCTGGTTGGTTTGACTGCTTCGATGCAGAACAAATTGGAAATGACCTTGCAAACGGAAATGCAGTGGCATTTTGGGGTCAACGCAATATCGAATACGGGATTGACCGTGTTGTTGCGATTTATACTGATGGACGTGGATACGTCTGGCACGAAGTCAACGACTGTGGTGATAAACTTTACGACGGATCACCCAAAGATCCAAATTGCCCTGAAAGGGACTAATAATGCCTAACCTACTGATTGAACTTTTCTCAGAAGAAATCCCCGCGCGTATGCAACGCCGTGCTTCGGAAGATTTGAAGAAATTGATCACAAATGGGATGGTTGATGCTGGTTTGACCTATTCAGGTGCGGCCGCGTTTTCAACTCCGCGCCGCCTGACGCTGGCTGTTGACGAGGTATTAAGTGAAAGCCCAACTGTAAGTGAAGAGCGTAAAGGTCCACGCGTTGATGCCCCAGAAAGGGCGATCGAGGGGTTTTTGCGCGGTGCAGGACTGACCAAAGATCAACTTGAGGTGCGGGAGGAGAAAAAGGGTCAGGTCTATGTAGCAACTATTGAAAAGCCAGGCCGCCCAGCCGCCGACATTATTGCCGAAGTGTTGGTGCACGCAATTCGCAACTTCCCATGGCCAAAATCAATGCGCTGGGGGGCCGGGGCCTTGCGTTGGGTGCGTCCACTGCATTCTATTACCTGTGTTCTAAGTGATGATGTGGATGCAAAAGTTGTCTCAGTGAATATTGATGGCATTGAAAGTGGCAACCAAACTATGGGCCATCGTTTCATGTCATCGGGCAGGCCGATTAGTGTGTCTGGATTTGATGACTATGCAGCCTCTCTGAAAAAGGAATACGTTATTCTGGATCCTGAAGAGCGCGCGCAGATGATATTGCAGGACGCAACCAATATCGCATTTGCAAGCGGCCTAGAATTAGTCGAAGACGCAGGTTTGTTGGTCGAGGTTGCAGGGTTGGTCGAATGGCCCGTTGTGCTGATGGGTGAAATTGACCAAGAATTTTTGGAACTGCCGCCAGAAGTTTTGCAAGCGTCTATGCGCGAACACCAGAAATTCTTTTCGGTTCGAGATACAAAATCGGGTAAAATTACCCGCTTTATAACTGTTGCAAACCGTGAAACAGCAGATCAGGGCGCGACCATTTTGGCGGGCAATAAAAAAGTTTTGTCAGCACGTTTGGCTGATGCGAAATTCTTTTGGGAAAATGATTTACGTGTCGCGCAAAACGATGGCCTAACCGCGTGGACAGCGCGATTGGCGAATGTGACGTTTCACAATAAGTTGGGCAGTCAAAAGGACCGCATTGATCGTATCATTGCACTTGCGGGTGATCTATCCTCTGCGACATCTTCAGATGCAGTTTTGGCGCAAAAGGCTGCTGGAATAGCCAAGGCGGACCTGTCCTCGGAAATGGTCTATGAATTTCCTGAATTGCAGGGTTTGATGGGCCGCTATTACGCCGAAGCCGCAGGTTTAGAACAGGATGTTGCCAACGCATGTGAACAACACTGGCAACCATTGGGGCCATCCGATGATGTCCCGACCGAGGCTGTTTCTGCGACCGTTGCTCTGGCGGATAAATTGGATACTCTATGCGGATTTTGGGCGATTGATGAAAAACCAACGGGATCAAAGGATCCCTTCGCCTTGCGTCGCGCTGCGTTAGGGATCATTCGCCTGGTTTTGGAAAACAAAATCCGACTGCAATTGGTCAGTGTCGCCATGGAACATTTGGGTCGATTTGAAAATGTTGCAGATGCATCCGCCATTGCATCCGATCTGCTAGGGTTTTTCCATGATCGATTAAAAGTATATCTGCGTGATCGTGGGATCCGCCATGATGTCATCGACGCCTGCGTGGTGATTGAGGGAAATGACGACATTGCGCTTCTTGTTGAACGCGCCGAGGCGTTGTCTGAGTTCCTTGCGTCTGAGGATGGTGAAAACCTGGTACAAGGGTTCCGTCGTGCCAACAATATTCTGACCCAAGCAGAAGAAAAAGACGGCGTTGAATATTCGTTTGGTGCGGACGTGAAATTTGCAGAAACAGATGAAGAGCGTGCCCTATTCGGTGCACTTGAAACGCAGGGTCCTGAAATTGATGTGGCTATGCAGGCAGAGGACTTTTCTGCTGCGATGGAAGCCATGGCAGCCCTGCGTTTACCAGTTGATGCATTTTTTGAAGCGGTTCAGGTGAACTCAGACAATGAAATTGTGCGTCGCAATCGTTTGAACCTGTTGTCACAGGTGCGCAGTATCTGCGCCCGCGTTGCGGATTTAGGACGGATTGAGGCAGCCTAGGCGGCCTCACCTTGCGTCACGACGCAGCTTTTTCTTGATTGATAGGCACACTTCGCTATGCTGCAGCGACACGATTAACGCCGCAGTGCAGCACGATATGCCGACTATTGACCTGATTACACCCACCGCACCAATCGCGACGCCAACTCATGGTGGTCGCGCAAAATGTCTTCAACGTCTTGTGCGTTTGGATTTGCCTGTCCCATCAACTGTTGCGCTATCCTTTGAGATGGTGAAATCCATTGCAGTGGGCCATAAGCCCGATCTCGACGCTATACTAAATCAGTTTTCTCCTGATGATATCCTGTGTGTGCGCCCATCGTCTGAAAGCGCGGATTGGGGTGGTCCAAGCGCAATTTTGAACATAGGCATGAACGATGCACGCTTTGTAGAATTATCCGATCAATTGGGCCAGGCGGCGGCAGTTGATCTGTACCTGCGTTTTGTACAATCCTATTCGATCAATGTTGCTCGTTTGGATCCAGATGCATTTGAACATATCGAGGGCCAAGACCAGGCGGCATTGGCGGCGGCATTGCATGCTTATTATGACGAAACAGGTGAAGAATTCCCACAGCGGGTTTCGGAGCAATTGACTGAGGTTTTGCGATCAATGTCGCGTGCATGGGAGGGGACCACCGCCCGTCTACTGCGTGAAGCGAAAGGGGCACCTGCAGATGCAGGTTTGGGATTGGTCGTTCAAAAAATGGCCTTTGGAATTGGATTAGGTGAAAGTGGATCTGGCGTGTTGCAGCTGGTTGATGGCAATACGGGCGAAGAACGTATCATGGGGCGCTATGCTCGTCAAAGCCAAGGGCGCGATGCGTTGGAGCAGCATCGCAAAGCGCTTTTCCTTGCGCATGATCCGCGTGGTCCCTCGCTCGAGGATAGTGCGCCTGAAATTTTTGCCAAATTAGTTGAGCAGGCCAAGTTGATGCGACACCGCTTGCGCGAAGAAATGCAGATTGAGTTTACAATTCAAAATGGTGAATTGTTCATTTTGGATGGTGTTCGTGTCAATAGGCGCGCGAATGCTGCGATGCGGATCGCGGTTAAACTGGCCGAGGATGGGATCATCCCGCAGCAAGAGGCATTGATGCGCATTGACCCACGGGCGGTCGGCGAATTGTTGCACCGTCAAATCGACCCAGAGGCCAAACGCGATATTTTGGCCACTGCGGTTGCCGCCAGCCCGGGTGCCGCCAGCGGCAAGATTGTTTTTGATGCTTTAACCGCGCAAGCACATGCTGCGCGCGGCGAAGCTTGTATTTTGGTACGCCGGGAAACCAGTCCAGAGGATATTCGAGGCATGCATGCCGCTGCGGGTGTGCTGACGGAACGTGGGGGTATGACCAGCCATGCGGCCGTGATTGGACGCGGCATCGGGTTGCCCTGTGTGGTTGGGGCATCGGATATAAAATTCCAACAAGCTGAAAAACGCCTGACCACTCCAGATGGTCGCACATTTGCAGAAGGGGACATTATGACCATTGATGGAACAAATGGTCAGGTGTTGGCAGGACAGCCAAAGATGGTGGAAGCAGCACTGGATGATAGTTTTCAGACCTTTATGAAATGGGCTTCAGAAAATTGTGATATTCGTGTTCGCGCAAATGCCGATACACCGCGTGATGCACAGACCGCGCGTAATTTCGATGCACATGGCATTGGGTTATGCCGAACTGAACATATGTTCTTTGACGTTGATCGATTGACTGTGATGCGCGAAATGATTTTTGCAGATGCCGCGCATGATCGACGTTCCGTTTTGGACCGTTTGTTGCCTATGCAGCGGGCTGATTTTATCGAATTGTTCCGCATCATGCATGGCTTGCCCGTGTGCATTCGCCTGTTTGATCCGCCCTTGCATGAATTTTTGCCGACTGATCGTGCGGGATTGCTGAATCTGGCTGAAGCACTGGATCTGCCTCTGTCCACAGTAACACAACGTGTCGAATCGATGGGCGAATACAACCCCATGTTGGGCATGCGCGGTGTTCGATTGGGTATCAAAGTTCCAGAAATCTATGAAATGCAAGCGCGTGCGATCTTTGAGGCAGCCGTGGAGGCTGCCCAAGACGGCGAAACAGTCGTGCCTGAAATCATGATTCCCTTGGTTAGTGCCAAGCGTGAGGTTGAGTTGGTGCGCAATCGCATTGATGCGGTTGCCGCCGCCGTTCGTAATGAACGTGGAACAGATTTCACCTATAAATTAGGTGTTATGGTGGAAACACCACGTGCAACCCTCCGTGCAGATGATATCGCGCTTCATTCCTCATTTTTAAGCTTTGGTACAAACGACTTAACACAAATGACATATGGGTTGTCTCGTGATGATGCTGGCCGCTTTATGTCCGATTATGTGAACCAAGGTGTATTCCCAGAGGATCCATTTCACACCTTGGATACTGAAGGTGTGGGTGAATTATTGCGGATCGGTGCTGATCGTGCGCGACAGGTTGATCCTGATATCGTTCTATCGATATGTGGTGAACATGGTGGTAGCCCTGAGTCCATCGCATTTTGTCGTCAGATTGGAATGGATTATGTGTCGTGCTCTCCATTCCGTGTCCCAGTAGCGACGCTTGCTGCAGCGCAACTTGCCATTGCAGATAAAACAGGCTAAACCCCGCTCGGCAATCAGGGAGTCGCGCAACCATTCTTCATGCATACAAACCTTGCATGATTAACCAAGGGACATTCGACAACGCGCATTCGGCGCGACTGAGTGAGACACCAAAATGACACGTTTAATTTCATGTTTTGTGACGATTATCGTCCTTGCAACCCATACTTATGCCGAACGTTCATTTGATTCAATATTGGGTTTGATGAGCCTTGATGAACAAAAATTTGCATCCCTGCCGCATCGCGAACTGGGTCCGGTGAACGCTCCAAAAACTAAGAATGGCGTTTATTCCAGCGTATATTTAAGTTCCTTGCCAGTGGCAAAAGGGGGCAAAGAGTGGGCCTGTTTAACCGAAGCGCTGTATTTTGAAGCACGCGGTGAAAGCGTAATGGGACAGTTTGCTGTGGCCGAAGTCATTCTAAACCGTGTTAGTAGTACGTCATTTCCTGATGAAATTTGTAGTGTGATCAATCAGGGTACGGGTCGTAAATTTGCGTGTCAATTTACCTATACCTGTGATGGACTCGCGGAAGTTATTCGCGAACCCAAAGCGTATGAAATGGTGGGCAAGGTTGCCAAAATGGTGATTAATGGTATGCCACGTAAATTAACGGATGGCGCTACCCATTACCATACAAAGTCGGTTCGACCGCGGTGGTCGCGCGTTTTTGAACGCACTGTAACCATCGGCTCTCATCATTTTTACAAGGAACCACTGCGCGTTTCGCAAAACTAATTCACTCTAGACGCGGCGGTAAAAAAACTGCAAAACCTGTGCGAAGATTTGGCATAGGAGCCAACCCATGAATGACGAAACCAGATTGGCTTTTGCCCATCCACTTGAACGCGCAAAAGCCAGTTCAATTTCAACGCAATATGATCGCATTTCATTACGCGATCATATTGTCGAAGTCGAAATAGGCGCTTTCCAATTAGAGCGCGGAGTGACCCAGCGGGTCAGTTTCAACATCGTGGTCGAAGTGCAACCAATTGAACAACCTATTTTGGATGATGTGGATCGCATCTTATCCTATGACCGCCTGACCGAAGCGATTGAAATCGAACTAGGCGCTGAGCGTTTAAACTTGTTGGAAACTCTGGCGCAACGCATTGCAGATCGTATTTTGTTGGAGCCCCAGGCCATTCGCGTGTTCGTTCGTATTGAAAAATTGGATCGCGGCCCAGGTGTCTTGGGTGTGGAGATTGTGCGTGGTGGTCGTGGATATGCTTCAAGTGCAGAACCAGAAGCGGCCCATCCCAACATTGTTTTCATTTCGAATTCGGCCTTAGAGGGGCAAAATATTGCAAAACTATTGTCACAATTACATGCGCAAAACGCAGCCGTCGTTTTGTGTGTAGAGGCTGCTAAGGGACTGGGTGCGTATGCTGATGACGTGATCGCGCAGGCGCATATTGATTTGCTGGCTGTGGAACAGAATGCTTGGATGATTGCCTCGCATTGTAATCATTCTGACGTGGTGGCAACGCGAACTGAATTGGATTGGGCCATCAAAAATAATCGTTTGGCGATTTGGGCACCCACCAAAATGGTAATGGATGCGACCGATATATTTGAAAGCTATGCTCCTGCAGCACTGGCCAGCTGGTTAGGTCGTGAATTGGATGCCAAATCCTGCACTTTGATTGGTGCTGGAACAGGGGACAATGGACATCACCTGCAGTCGATCAATGATTTTGATATATCGGCGCTTTGCAGATAGGAGCATTCTCTAATGCGTTACCTGCGCCCGCTGTTGCAACGCGGATCTGACCGTCCCGAAAATGCTGTAAATTTCTGCGATCCAAGTTATTGGTTCACGGAGTGCAGCGTTTATGCGCGTGATGACGATGTGCGCCGTATCTCTGTGGGTGAACTCAGTGACGATGAATTGAGGCGTCTGACGCATCTGCGTGCGGATATCCAAGGAATGAAGTTTAACAAACCCATTATTATGGGAATTCTAAATACTACCCCTGATAGCTTTTCGGATGGTGGTCACTTTGATTCTCTGGAGGCGGCTGAGCGTCATGGAAAACAGATGCAAAATCAGGGTGCGGATTTAATTGATGTGGGTGGCGAATCCACACGCCCGGGTGCAGACTATGTTGAAATTGACGAGGAGATTGCCCGTACGGCGCCCAAGATCAGTAGGCTTGCCTCTGCATTATCGTTACCGATGTCGATTGATACCCGCAAGGCCGCTGTGGCGCGTGCCGCAATCGATGCGGGTGCATGTATTGTGAATGATGTGTCAGGTTTCATGTTCGATCCAGACTTGGCACCATATTGCGCGGCGCACAATATTCCCGTGTGTATCATGCATGCTCAAGGTGACCCCAAAACCATGCAAGATCATCCCACATATGATAATGTTGTGATGGATGTATATGACTTCTTGGAACAGCAAATTCTGCGACTTGAGCAGTTGGGTCTGGATCGTCGGCAGATTATCGCGGATCCTGGGATTGGGTTTGGCAAAACGCTGTCACATAATTTAGAACTGCTAAACCACATTGGTGTGTTTCACAGTCTGGGGGTTCCAATTCTGTTGGGTGTGTCGCGCAAAGGCATGATTAAAACGATATCTGGAGCGGAGCAAGCGGCTGATCGTGCACCAGGCTCGATCGCCGTTGCACTGGCCGCGCGCGCTCAAGGCGTGCAAATTTTCCGCGTACATGACGTGGCAGAAACGAAACAGGCATTTGATTTATTTGAAGCAGTAGAGCAGGGGTATTTTGATGGGACGTAAATATTTTGGAACCGACGGTGTCAGAGGACGTGCCAATCAACACCCAATGACCGCTGAGATGGCGTTGAAAATTGGCGCCGCTGCAGGGCATTATTTTAGGCGCTTTTCGGATCGCACGCACCGTGTAGTGATTGGCAAAGATACCCGTCGTTCGGGATATATGTTTGAAAATGCACTTACAGCTGGCCTGACCTCGACTGGGATGGAGGTGTTATTGCTGGGGCCTGTGCCAACTCCCGCGGTCGGTTTGTTGACGCCCTCCATGCGTGCGGATTTTGGTATCATGATTTCGGCAAGCCATAATGCCTATCACGACAATGGGATCAAATTTTTTGGCCCAGATGGATTTAAACTATCGGATGATGCAGAAGAAGAAATTGAACGCCTGATCGACGAAGGTGTTCCGCTGAATGATGCGGATAGCGTTGGGCGGGCGCAGCGGATCGACGACGGCGTTTACCGCTATGTGGAACGCGCGAAAACCTCTTTCCCCTCAGGGATGCGGTTAGATGGGATGAAAGTGGTTGTGGATTGCGCCAACGGAGCGGCCTATCGTGCAGCACCAGAGGTGCTATGGGAATTGGGAGCAGATGTAATTCCAGTTGGGGTGTCCCCAAGTGGGCGCAATATCAACGAAAACTGTGGATCCACGCACCCCCAAACCGCTGCAGAAACCGTTGTCGCACATTGCGCAGATCTGGCGATTTGTTTGGACGGGGATGCCGATCGGATCATTTTGGTTGATGAAAAAGGTGAGGTTGCAGACGGTGATCAATTGATGGGTTTGATGGCGGCAGGTTGGGCCTCAGAGGGACGTTTGGCCGGCAATGCACTTGTGGCTACTATGATGTCAAACCTTGGACTTGAACGGTTCCTGAACGGTTTGGGCATCACGCTGGAGCGCACGGCGGTGGGAGATCGTTATGTGGTTGAGCGGATGCGTCAGGGTGGTTTCAACCTAGGTGGGGAACAATCGGGTCACATTGTGATGACGGATTATTCTACAACGGGTGATGGTCTGATGGCTGGACTTCAGTTCTTGGCGGAAATGGTGCGGACGGGGAAAAAGGCGAGCGAGCTTGCAAACACATTTACCCCTGTGCCTCAGTTGTTGAAAAACGTGCGCTATCAGGCAGGTCAAACCCCGCTGGAGATACCCGCAGTCCAGGCGTCAATCTCAAAGGCCGAAGCGCAACTGGATGGAAAAGGACGCCTGTTGATCCGTAAGTCAGGGACTGAGCCACTGATCCGTGTGATGGCAGAATGTGAAGACGCTGCATTATTGGTAGAAGCGGTGGATGCAGTCGTTGCATCCGTTGAAGATGCGACACGCTGAATAATTGACGGATTTACACGCCTCACATCAAGAGGCTCCCTTATCCTGACTGAAATAGGCGTTTTAACGCGCCATATTGGCTTAGACAAAGTCCAATCAAGATTAGTGTCATCGCCAAGAATAGATTTTGGCGCGGTTCTTCGCCCAAAATTACGATTCCCAATATCACCGACCACCGAGGTACCTGATAATTTGTCAGGCTCATAAACACAGGACCTGCCGAGCGGATCGTTAAGATGCGCAGCAAATTTGCGCCTGCAGTAGGAACCAACCCCACGTAAAGAATAATCCAAAGCGTATTTGTTGAAATCGCAGGGGGTGGCCCCTCGACGGATAATGCAAAGCCTAGCGACGTTACCGCTCCAATGATCAGAGGGATTGCCGCAAGGCCTAATGGATCAATTGGTGGTAGGCGACGAATAATGACTGATGATATGGCATAACAGGATGCCGCCAACACGCAAAACACGCGCCCCCACAGTTCCCTGTCGCTGCCACTCGGGGCCAGCGCTTCAGGTCCGATCAACAGTGCAACTCCGCCGAAGCCGATTAAAAACCCAATTGTGCGGCGCAGTGTCATTTGTTCACCTGGTACAAAGAAATGAGAAAGCGGCAGGACAAGCAATGCGATCGAGGCCATAGAGACACCCGCGAATCCTGATGTCACATGGGTTTGTCCCCAGCTAAGCAAGGAAAAGGGTAATGCTGAGCTGAGTACGCCAATGGCAACGATACTGGGCCATGCGGTTTTTTCAGTTAGGAAAAAACGCCTCCCGGATATAACCCATACCATAACTGTAAGGAGTGTTCCGAAGGTGACACGAGACGCCGCAAGCCAAAAAGGCGAAATTCCCGTTAGGGCGACCTCAACCACCATAAAGCTTGAGCCCCAAATAAGCCCAAGTGCCGCAACCATTACCCAATTTCGCCACGTGATGTCAGGTTGCATATATCTCTGCTCTTAAAAGTTTCGGGAGCCATGTAGGCTCCCGATACGTAAGTTAGTTCTTCGCTTTGTCGACCATTTTGCCCGCTGAAATCCAAGGCATCATCGCACGCAGTTGTTCGCCAACTTGTTCGATCTGATGTTCATCGTTGATACGACGTGTCGCTTTGAAGAATGGCTGACCAACTTGGTTTTCCGCCATAAAGTCACGAACGAATTTACCACGCTGGATGTCCTCAAGAACTGCTTTCATACGCGCTTTTGTTTCGTCGTATGGAAGGATGCGTGGTCCAGTGACATATTCACCGTATTCTGCAGTGTTTGAAATTGAATAGTTCATGTTCGCGATTCCGCCTTCGTAGATCAGATCAACGATCAACTTTACCTCGTGCAGACATTCGAAGTAGGCCATTTCAGGCGCGTAACCTGCTTCAACCAATGTTTCAAAGCCCATGCGGATCAATTCAACTAAGCCACCGCATAGAACAGCCTGTTCACCGAATAGGTCGGTTTCACATTCTTCGCGGAAGTTTGTTTCGATGATGCCTGAACGACCGCCACCGATTGCAGAGCAATAGGATAGACCGATTTCCAATGCACGGCCTGTTGCGTCTTGGTTCACAGCAACAAGGCAAGGCACGCCGCCGCCTTTTACGTATTCACCTCGCACAGTGTGACCTGGGCCTTTTGGTGCCATCATGATCACGTCAACGCCCGGCTTTGGTTCGATCAAACCAAAGTGTACGTTTAGGCCGTGTGCAAATGCGATTGCCGCACCTTCACGTAGATTGTCGTGGACGTATTTTTTATATGTTTCTGCCTGAAGTTCGTCGGGCATGGTGAACATGATTACATCACACCATGCCGCCGCTTCTGCGATGCCCATAACTTTTAGGCCTTCGCCTTCTGCTTTTGCTGCAGATGGGGATCCATCGCGTAGGGCGACAACAACATTCTTTGCGCCTGAATCACGTAGGTTCAACGCATGTGCGTGACCTTGTGAGCCATAGCCAAGAATGGCAACTTTTAGATCTTTGATTAGGTTTACGTCGCAGTCGCGATCATAATAAACACGCATGTTCTGTCCTCTTATGTTAGATGATGTTGTAACATAGGGATAAATTTGGCATTAGGCTTTCTAAATTCGCACAAATAGTTTAAAAAGTGCAATAATTATTCATTAATAATATAAAAAAGTAAAAATCATGCTTGACGATCTTGATCGACGCATTCTGCGCTATCTTCAGGTAGAGCCTGACATGCCACTCTCGGACTTGGCGGACCGTGCGGCCACGACGCCATCGGTCGCGTCGCGGCGTTTATCACGTATGCGACGAGATGGGACCATTGTGAACAAAACGGTTCTTATTGATTGGGTCGCACTTGGGTATGAGGTTGAAGTGTCGTTACGCGTGACATTGGATAAAACGCAACCGCGCGCTTTTGATACGTTCATTGACGCCGCGCGTGACGTGCCGGAGGTGATCGAAATTCAAACATTTTTGGGGCGCGTGGATGTGCGTTTGTCTGTCGTGGCGCGGGATATGGCGGATTATCAACAGGTGTACCGTGATCGTATTCTAATATTGCCCCATATCGCCGAGGTTGAGGCATTGATGCATGTTGCGCGTATCAAAACTAATGCAGGGGTGCCGATATGATCTTGGATGAAACGGATCGTGCACTTTTGCGATTGTTGCAACAAGATGCAGATCAAAGTGCTACGGCACTAGCCAAAAATCTACGCATGTCACAACCTGCGATTTGGCGTCGGATGAAGCGATTAAAGGAAGAAGGGGTGATCAAAGGGGTCGCTCTCAATTTAAATCGTGAAAAACTGGGTTTGGGAGTAACTGTATTTTTGGGCATAAAACTGGCCACCAAAGGCCGTGTCAGCCTTGAGGACTTTGAACGTGCAGTTAAGGCGATCCCGGAGGTGCAGCAAATCGAACATGTGTTGGGACTATATGATTATCGATTGCGCGTTGTTGCACGCGATATTTCTGATTTTGAGAGGGTATTGCGGCGGCGCATAATGACCCTTCCAGGGGTGGGTGATTTAGAGGCAAATGTTTTGCTGAGCGAAGAAAAACGCCCAGGACCAATTTAGATAAGTGTATATTTGTCGCATGGGGGATTTTGGGTTAAAGTCTATTGTGCAAGCAAACACGGTTTAACGATCATATAGGAGGCCACGATGGCGGCACTGCTTGAACATATCGACCCTGAGGGGCTAGAAGAATTTTCTGTGGTCTTTACGGACCGTTCCCTAAACCACATGTCAAAATCATTTCAGTCGGTTATGACGGACATCTCTGGAATGTTGAAAGAGGTGTATAACGCCGATGCAACCGCTCTAATCCCGGGTGGCGGGACATACGGAATGGAGGCCGTGGCTCGCCAATTTGGCCGTGACTCAAAAGTGCTTGTCGTGCGCAATGGGTGGTTTTCCTATCGTTGGAGCCAGATTTTTGAAACCTCATCCATTGCCTCAGATGTTGAAGTGATGAAGGCACGTCGCACAGGTAATGGTTTACAAGAGCCGTTTCGACCTGCCGCAATCGAAGATGTGGTGGCGCGCATTCACGAACTGCGCCCGGATGTGGTTTTCGCTCCGCATGTGGAAACATCTGCCGGTGTCATCCTTCCAGATGACTATGTCACCGCATTGGCGACTGCGGCGCATGATATTGGCGCGATTATGGTATTGGACTGTATTGCGTCAGGTTGTGTTTGGGTCGATATGAAGGCGACAGGTGTCGATGTTTTGATTTCTGCTCCGCAGAAGGGATGGTCTGCCTCCCCCTCTACAGGCTTGGTAATGATGTCAGAACGTGCGGTTCAACGCCTAGACAGCACAGATTCAGACAGCTTTGCGATCGATCTGAAAAAATGGTACTCCATCATGCAAACCTATGAAAATGGGGGACATGCCTATCACGCGACAATGCCAACAGATGCATTGCGTGCATTCCGCGACACCATGTTGGAAACCAAGGAATATGGGTTTGACAAACTTTGTGATGCGCAGTGGGAGTTGGGCAATCGTGTGCGCGATATTCTAAAGACCAAAGGCATTCAGTCAGTAGCTGCCGAAGGGTTCGGCGCACCTGGTGTTGTTGTTAGCTATACTGGTGATCCATCCATCCAAAATGGATCAAAATTTGCGGCAGAAGGCATGCAAATCGCCGCGGGTGTTCCCTTGGCCTGTGATGAACCAGAAGGGTTCATGACATTCCGTTTGGGTCTATTCGGTTTGGATAAACTTTATAATGTTGAGGGTACTGTTGCGCGACTAAACCGCGTTTTGGACACAGTTTTAGGCTAAGATGTTCGATAGTTAATTTTGGAGTCGGTTGCTGTCTGCAGCCGGCTCTTTATTTTAGCCCCAAGCCCATCTGCATGAGCGTTTTGCGCACCTGCGGTAGAGCATAAATTGCGTTTAATCCTGTTGCCCGCAAATCGCGTAACGGCTGGTCAGCAAACATGGATACGCGGTTCAACATCGTGATCCCCTGTACCCGCAACTTGAGGTCCGCATAACGGGATGTATGAAAGGTATCTAGCATTCCCAGAGAGCCAAGTTTCTGGGGATCCTTCACAGCCAGTTCAACCAATGATCGGATGTCAGCAAGGCTCATGTTCAGCCCTTGTGCGCCAATTGGGGGAACTACGTGCGCGGCCTCTGCCACGAGGGCTACGCGCTGCCCGCTTAGTCGATCTGCCAGTTGTGAAATTATCGGCCACAGACTGCGGCGCCCCAGTAGGGTGAGAGACCCCAATAAATTGCAAGACCGTGCGGTCATGGCTGCCTCAAATTCGGGGACGTCCATATCAAATAAAGTGCGGGCGTTGGGGCCTGTCTCCATCCAAACAATTGCGGAACAGGGCATATCATCGTGATCGGGCAGTGGAACCAAGGTAAATGGCCCCCCTGTGCGATGAATTTCTGTTGATACATTTTGATGTGGAATGGGGTGGGACACCGAAAAGGCCAATGCCTTTTGCCCGAAACGCGTAGTTTGTACACTGATCCCCGATTGTTCGCGCATGTAAGAATCGCGCCCATCTGCCGCGACAACTAATTTTGCGCGATAGCGGTCTCCGTTTGACAGTGTGACGCGTGCTTCACCCTCGCGGGTGAAAAGGCGTTCGCAGGATAGGCCTGTCAAAAAGGTCAGGTTTTCCAAATCGTCCATACGTTTCAACAGAGCAGAGCGCGCTGCTGTGTTGGGGATATTCCAGCCAAATGGCAGGTCAGAAACTTCGGAGGAATTAAATTCTTTTTCAACGCGCATGCGTGGAGGATTTTCCGAGCCACCTGCATCCACAATTCGCATGATATCCAGCGGCATCGTTTCTGGTGAAAAATATTTCCAAATGCCTAATTCATCCAAAAAATTGCGTGCAGGTTGCAAAAACGCTGTGGTCCGCAGGTCTGCACCATCTGCCGCACGAGAGGTTACAGGAGGCTGGGGATCTACACAAAGGGTGTCAAACCCAGCCTGTGCAAATGCGATCGCCGTTACCATTCCGGCAATGCCCCCACCTGATACAATAACGTCCACTGAATGATTGATCATATGCTCACTCTATTTCTTATCCAACATTTAGGCCAGATCGCGCCAAAGCAAAAGGTTTCTGCGTCACTCGGTCACCAATTGATTTAAAAAATTTGATAAATTTTGCGTATGATGATGGATGTGGGGGTCGCAACTTTCCCCATGGACCAAAACCGTACGCATTCCAATGTTATGTGGTACAAGTAAATTCTGTGGACTGTCTTCAAACATGGCTGCGCGTTGTGGATCAATATTCGCCTTATCCAATACGATCTCGTAGGCCCTCTTGTTTGGCTTTGGGATCAAGTCGGCATCCTCTAATGCGTAAACCGCATCGAACATATCGTTCATGTGCAATTGGTCTAGTGCTTGCGTCGCATAATCGCGAGGGGCATTTGTGTAGACGATTTTGCGCCCCGGCAGATCGCGTAACAGATCGTTTAAGCGGTGATCTGGGTCTAATACCGAAAAATCAATGTCATGTACGTTCCGTAAAAAATCCGCAGGATCGACGTCATGGTGATGCATCAACCCTGTCAATGACGCACCATATCTATTCCAATAGCTCTGACGTAATTTATCCGCCTCTGATTTTTGCAATCCTGTCACTTTGACAAAGTAGTCAGCCATCAAAATTTCGATCTGATCAAACAATTTATTGTGTGGTGGATAAAGGGTGTGATCCATATCAAATACCCATTCTGTCACATGGGAAAACTGACTTTTGGGCATAATGTTGTCCTAAACATATTCAGAAGAGTGAAAGGGTTGCTTGATTTGCGCGTAAAACACCACGTAAGGTAATCCCAAACGATGGACGAGTACTATGACACAGATACGACAAAATAATAAAGATGCCTATGGTTTGATCCTAGATGCGATTGATATCGGCGTTTATAAGCCGGGAGACCGTTTGGTTGAAAGTGAATTGGCAGAGCGGTTTGGCGTATCTCGTACGCCAATCCGCGAGGCGCTGCAGCGTTTGGAAACGCAATCCTTGCTAAGCCGCGATGGCAGAAGCCTGATTGTGGCCTCGCTTGATCATTCGCAGATGGCCGAACTTTATGTCGTCCGTAGTGAGTTAGAGGGGTTGGCCGCCCGATTAGCTGCCCGCCATGCAACGATTGAAGAAAAGCGGGTGCTTCAGGATATGGTAAATGACGATTACAAAATCGTTGATGATCCAAGTGCACTTTCACGGGCTAATCGTCGTTTCCATAAACAAATCCATCTGGCATCACACAATCGGTTTTTGGTTCAGCAGCTGGATTTGGTCCATAGATCAATGGCGTTGATGGCAACTACATCACTGGCCGCAGACGGACGTGGCGAAGTTGCCTTGGCTGAACATCAGGAAATCGTTGACGCGATTATGAATGGGCAGGAAGATGAGGCAGATGATTGTCTGCGCCAGCACATTTCGATTGCGTTTTCTACACGCCTAAAATTGCTGGCCGAGAGCGACTAAGCCATTGACGCAGCAAAGCGTTCAAACAGATAAAAACTATCTTGTGGGCCAGGGCTTGCCTCTGGGTGATGCTGCACAGAAAAGACCGGGCGGTCTTTCATGCGGATCCCACAGTTTGATCCATCAAACAAAGATACGTGTGTTTCCACAACGCCCTCTGGTAGTGTCTGCGCATCCACTGCAAAGCCATGGTTCATCGACGTAATTTCTACCTTGCCTGTGTCATGCTCTTTCACGGGGTGATTTGCGCCATGATGGCCGTGGTTCATTTTGATGGTCTTGGCCCCAAGCGCCAGCGCCAACATTTGGTGGCCCAAGCAAATGCCAAAGACAGGTAAATCCGTTGTGTCCAAAATGGTTTTGATCATCGGAACCGCATATTCCCCTGTCGCCGCGGGATCGCCAGGGCCGTTTGAAAGGAAAACGCCATCTGGGTTATGGGCCAAAACCTCTTCCGCGGTGGCGGTTGCTGGCAATACCGTTACATCGCATCCAGCTGATGCCAAGCAGCGCAAAATATTGCGTTTTGCACCGAAATCTAAAGCGACAACTTTGTGCTTCGCGTTTGTTTGCGGCTGATACCCATCGGGCCATGCCCATCGCATTTCATTCCAATGGTAGCTTTGCGCACATGTCACGTCCTTAGCCAGGTCAAGTCCCTCTAGGCCACTAAATGATTTCGCTGCGGCAATTAATGCGTCCGTGTCAAAATTACCCTCTGGATCATGGGCTAATGCGCAATGCGGCGCGCCCTGCATTCTGATCGCACGTGTCAGGCGGCGTGTATCTACACCACCGATTGCGATACGACCGCGACGTGCCAACCAATCAGACAAATGAGATTGGGTGCGCCAGTTTGATGGTTCCGTTGGGTCCCATTTGACCACCATGCCCTCTGCCACGGGATCTGTTGTTTCATCATCCTCATCGGTTACGCCCGTATTGCCGATGTGAGGGAACGTAAACGTGACAATCTGGCCCGCATAAGAGGGATCAGTCATGATTTCTTGATATCCAGTCATGGCTGTGTTGAAGCATAGTTCAGCGACTGTTTGCCCCGTCGCTCCAAATCCATATCCATAAAACAGCGTTCCATCGGCTAGTGCCAAACATGCGGTTGGTTGTGGTGCGGATTCTGACGCCATACTCTCGACTCTCTGGGGTGCAAATTGGCGGCAACGTAGTGTGAAGCTGTGTTGGGGTCAAGCAGACATTGTTGAGAATATCAGCTTGCTCAAAAACGAAGTTTTGAGTAGGGTCGCGATTTAAATTAACCCTAATTCTTGGGAGTAGGATCATGGATTTGCGCGCATCAATCATGGCAGCAACAAAGCAAGCGATGAAGGATAAGGCGGCTAACCGTCTGTCGACACTACGTCTTATCAGTGCGGCGATTAAAGATCGCGATATTGCAGCGCGTGCTGAAGGCAATGATGAGGGTGTCGGCGATGATGAGTTATTGGCGATTCTTGGCAAAATGACACGCCAACGCAGCGAAAGCGCAAAAACCTATGAAGAGGCTGGGCGTATCGATCTGGCGGAACGTGAATTAGAAGAAATCACGGTTATCGAAGAATTCCTGCCACGTCAGTTGGATGATGGCGAGGTTGATGCAGCGATCGACGCGGCAATTTCAGAAGTTGGAGCCGCTTCCATTCGCGACATGGGTAAAGTCATGGGCGCACTTAAAGGTAAATATACAGGCCAAATGGACTTTGGTTCAGTCGGTGCGAAGGTCAAAATTAAGCTATCAAGTTAGGCGATTACGATAATCTTTAAAGCGAGCTTGTAATTCAGCGAATAATTCTATGCGCTCATCCTCTGACAAGAAAGCGCCTATTTCCACTTCACGGCCATTTCCGCTTAGGGTGACGTAATTTGGAATAGGTCCACCTTTTTCATGCATATGAACACGTGCCCAATATACATTGCATTCCCAATCCTTTCGCTCACCATTCGCCTCTTGTCTTAGAAGGTGAAATTGTTCCGTGTCTAGCGTCAGTCGTTCAATGATGGATCTGTCGCGGAAGTTTTTGCGGATTGCGTAATATATGGCACCCACCGTGATCATCAAAAATGGCAGCAGGGCCCAAAAAAGGATCGTTCCAATCAGGACATAAAGTGGCAAAGTGATAAAAATGAAAGTTGTCATGATAAAGCTTGCGAAACCGCGATGGGGTAGCGAACTAAATGGCCAAAGATCCAATTGTTCGTATGTCTGTCTATTTGGATTTTTTGTCCACTCGTACGGCATTTCAATACGCTCTCCTCGCGGAGTAAAATTAGGTGCAATTTCCATGAAGGAAAGATGGAAATTTGTCGCGTTTTGCGCTCTCCCTTTCTAAGGTGAAAAGAACGCAAATTATTGGGAAAGAAGATGCAGGAAAAAACAAACATAGGCATCGAAGCCGCACTTGAACTGGTGCAGAGCGCATTCGTCGCAAACGGTTTGAAACGGCAGACTGCGCACAGCGTTGCGCACGCCCTTGTCATGGCAGAGGCCGAAGGGCAGGTGGGACACGGCTTTTCCCGTGTTGGCGATTATATCACACAGATGAAAAGTGGCAAAATTAACGCTGATGCAACCCTGTCTGTGGTATCACAATCCCCAAGTTATCTGCATGTGTCGGCAGATAATGGATTTGCCTATCCTGCATTGGATTACGCAATTGAGCAGGCGGTTAAAATGGCTGAAACCACAGGATGCGTAGCGATTGCTGTTTCTCAGTCTAACCACTGCGGAACACTTGCAAGCCATGTCGAAAAACTGGCTACGCAGGGTTTAATTGGAATTATGGTGGCAAATACACCTGCGGCGATTGCACCATGGGGAGGGAACAAACCGCTATATGGGACGAATCCAATCGCATTTGCCTCCCCATGCGGGGGGCACGACCCCTTAGTCATAGATTTGTCTTTATCTGTTGTGGCGCGTGGTAAGGTGATGAATGCCAAGAAAACGGGCCAATCAATTCCCGAAGGTTGGGCTTTGGATAAAAATGGGCGATCAACGACTGACCCAAGTGCCGCATTGGATGGCGGAACAATGGTGCCGATTGGAGAAGCTAAGGGAACGGCGCTTGCACTGATGGTTGAAATTTTGGCGGCCAGTTTGACCGGCGCGAACTCATCAGCCGATATGCCATCATTTTTCGCGCCATCCGGCCCATCTGCGAACGCGGGTCAATTCCTGATCGCGATCAAACCCAATGACATTGATGGTTTCACGGCTCGAAGCGAGGCGCTATTGAATGAAATCGCTAAAACGCCTGGCGCACGGCTGCCTGGGGCACGGCGGATCGAGGCGCGCAATCATGCGCGCACAGAAGGATTGAATGTGCCCACTCAATACATCGTTGATATTCAGGCGATGCTAAGCTGATAAAGCGATGCCAATAGAGACAAAAAAACCCCCGCTGTTGCGGGGGTTTTTTATTCGTATGCATTACCCTTAGTGAGAAGGTTGCTTATCCCAATCTTCCTGCTTTGGAAGAATTTCGAATGTATGCTCTGGGGGTGGTGAAGGCAAAGTCCACTCCAATGTATCCGCATACTCATTCCATGGGTTCGCCGCTGTATTACGCTTACCAGCAAGAAGTGAGTAGGCCATGATACCAAAGAATAATAAGAATGAAGCAAATGATAGGAACGCACCATAGGATGAGATTTCGTTCCAATAAGCATAGGCTTCTGGGTAGTCGATGTAGCGACGTGGCATACCCTGACGCCCCAAGAAGTGCTGAGGGAAGAATGTTAGGTTTGCGCCGATGAACATCATCCAGAAGTGAAGCTTGCCTGCCCACTCTGGTAATCGCGGCCTGTCATCTTTGAAAACCAAAAGTAGATACCCGCAAAGATACAGAACACCGCACCCAATGACATCACATAGTGGAAGTGTGCAACCACGTAGTATGTGTCGTGATATGCGCGGTCAACGCCGGCTTGTGACAGAACAATGCCCGTCACACCACCAACTGTGAATAGGAACAAGAAACCGAACGCCCATAACATTGGTGTTTTCAGTTCAACCGAACCACCCCACATTGTGGCGATCCATGAGAAGACTTTAACCCCTGTTGGAACCGCAATCACCATCGTTGCAAGCATAAAGTATGACTGCTGCGTAAGTGACATACCAACTGTGTACATGTGGTGCGCCCACACAACAAAACCCAATGCGCCGATCGCTATGATCGCCCAAACCATGGGTAGATAGCCGAACACAGGCTTACGAGAGAATGTCGCAATCACGTGTGAGATTAGACCAAAACCAGGAAGGATGATGATGTAAACTTCTGGGTGACCAAAGAACCACAGGATGTGCTGGTAAAGAATTGGGTCACCACCACCTGCTGGGTCAAAGAACGTTGTGCCAAAGTTACGGTCTGTCAAAAGCATGGTGATCGCGCCCGCCAAAACAGGCAAAGACAGTAGGATCAACCATGCTGTGACAAAGATCGACCATGAAAACAATGGAACTTTGAACAATGTCATGCCGGGAGCTCGCATGTTCAGGAACGTTGTGATCATGTTGATCGCACCCAGAATAGATGAGGCACCTGATACGTGAACAGCGAAAATCGCAAGGTCCATCGAAATGCCACCTTCGTTCACCGATAGGGGTGGGTATAGAACCCAGCCAACACCTGACCCTAGTTGTTCGTTACCACCTGGTGATAGAACGGAACAAACAGCCAATGCTGTACCAGCAACATACATCCAGAATGACAAGTTATTCATGCGTGGGAACGCCATGTCCGGTGCGCCGATTTGCAATGGCATGAAGTAGTTACCAAAACCACCGAACAACGCAGGGATCACAACAAAAAACATCATCAAGATGCCGTGGCCGGTGATCAAAACGTTCCATAGGTGACCATTTGGTGTACATGCTTCTGTCGCCGCCGCAGTGAAACGCGCGCCTTCCATACACATATATTGTACGCCTGGATCCATAAGCTCCATGCGCATGTAAACTGTAAATGCCACAGATATGAAGCCAACCAACGCAGAGACGACCAGGTATAGGATCCCGATGTCTTTGTGGTTTGTTGACATAAACCAACGCGTGAAAAAGCTGCGCTGATCTTCATGATCGTGGCCGTGGATGGCTGCGTCTGCCATGATCTGCCTCCTGTTAACTACGATTAGGACGATTCATTTCGCCCACTAAACTTCTGAAGGTGTTTTAGTGCGCATTTTTTTAACAGGCAATGGCAGTATTTGCCGCATGCCAAGAAAAATTACGTTTTTTGAATTTGAAAGCAATCAGATTGATTTTATTGAGTTCTCATGGGGCGTATTTTCACAAGTTTGGCCAGAATCACTCTCGAATACGCGCTCAAACGACTGTTTCAAGGCCACGTCCAGATCAAACATGGAAACAGGAAGTCCCAAATCCACCAAGCTGGTCACCCCAAATTCTGTTATCCCGCAGGGCACGATGCCATCGAAATGTTCCAAATCGGGATCAACATTTATTGATATACCATGAAACGAAACCCATTTGCGCAAGCGTATTCCAATCGCGGCAATCTTATCTTCGGCGGTTTTGTCTGTAATTGTTTTGGGCTTGCCAGGGCGCTCAACCCAAACACCAACACGCCCATCGCGAATGAAGCCCGTGATATTGAACCGATCCAGTGTGTCGATGACCCACTTCTCCAACTGTCGCACAAAACAACGTACATCACGCCCGCGCTTGTTTAAATCCAACATGACATAAACGACACGCTGTCCAGGTCCGTGATAGGTATATTGCCCGCCACGTTTTGTATCATACACGGGAAACCGATCTGCACTGATCAAATCTTGGCGCTTTGCGGATGTTCCTGCGGTGTATAGGGGGGGATGTTCAACAAACCATAACAACTCATCGGCGCGGCCTGCGGCAATGTCTTCGGCGCGCTGCTCCATCACGCGGACAGCCTCTTGATAGTTCGTCAACCCTGGTGTGACCCGCCACTCTACCACTCTAAGCACGCCTCATTCTTTGTTCATTGGCATTAAAAAGCTTTATTGCCAGGTTGCAAGGCCGTAGGATAGAAATTTAGCAAAATTGAGCAATGCACTCTTTTCATTGTATGATGTAGTAGGTATTAAAAGTAAGACTACTTTGTGCGGCCGTGGCGGAATTGGTAGACGCGCAGCGTTGAGGTCGCTGTTCTTTAACCGGAGTGGAAGTTCGAGTCTTCTCGGCCGCACCATATAGTCATTTCAACTTACTGATAATTCACTGTTTTAGCAACAGATGGGGTCGTCAATCCACCCTTTTATCCACCCTTTGTTGACGCTGTATTAGAAAAATGCAACGTGAGTGCGCCTGCGCACGACTCTGTGCTTTACTGTCTTCAGACCTGCCTCGCGCGCTCGCGTGCGACTTGCGTATCTATGCTGAATTGGGGATCTACGCGTGCGCCCATGCGCAATCGTGGTCAATTAGTGTGATCATTGGCTTTTGCTTTGATCTGTTCAATGTCGTTAATGCCACGATCAATGAACTGTAGCAGGGGTACGTTCTTTTCGTGCCGACATTTACCGAACTGGATGTTCAGCTAATGTTTGTTAATCAAATTTAGTATGGTCAAGTTTTTGGTACTTTCTGACCTCGGAGTAAGCAGCCGCTGCACAGACAACTGTCAGTACAATCAAAAGCCAGTTTCCACCCTTATCAAGCAGGGTATATGCGCAAACAAGAAAGCCTAAGACGAACATAACAAAACGATAGATTGAAGGGTTCCGACGACTAGCTTCTCGCGCAGCTTTTCTCTCTGGGCTACCCGTCACCAACTCTTTCAAAAATTTTGAACTCGACATGCTTTCACTTTCGCTATGTGTAATTTGACATCACATCAACGTAGTGCCGAAGCACAACAATATCGCGTACTCTACAGCTCAAAGCATTGGGCGACAATACGGGACGATAGGCACTGACACGAGACGAATACAGATGCCAACACAGCGGCTGCGATGCGCATTTGTAAGCGAGCAGGGATCACCCATGCAGCGCGGTCGTACACCACTTTAAACCACACAAGGGTGATCTCGAACTATTCTTTGATCTGGATAACCTGCAGTCGGTCTGCTGGACGTGCCTCAGTGGCCACATACAGAGCATGGAAGCCCGAGGATATGATAGCACCATTTGAGCTGATGGCTGGCCTATCGATCCAAGGCATCCTTGTGTGACTTAAACTGTCGCTCAAACTTTTTGAGTTGCTGTTTGATCTTTGACTTGTTGGGTAAAGTCACACCTGTATGGTCGCGAACACCACTGATTGTTTCTGCAAACCTTGATCTGCAGCTTTCACTGAACTCAGTGAAGGTCATCTTCTTGCTGATAGCTTCTTGGTCTTTGTTCATTAGTAACCCCCCAGCCGCCAACGACCCTATCAGCCTAAGATGTAGATGGGGGGTGGGTCAATCTCTAATATCAAAAGTACAAAAACCGGCGTCTACTTTCGTTTTTTCTGCGTTTACGGAAATTTTAGAGGAAAACTTGATAGGTAATCGCACCAATCATCGCGACTGCGCTCAACAACTGTATAACTTTTATTTGCGGTTGTTCCATCTTGTGAATATCAAAACACGATTCTCAAAAAGCACAAAGTAATGAGCCAAAAAAACCAACAGACAAATCCAGCATGACTGCAGCCGTTCAAGGGTTTGCAGGAGTAATGTCTGATGTGCCGCTACCAGATGGGATTGAAATGCGATCAGATTTAGAGCGTCTCGGCCGCACCAAGTATGTTCGTGCGCTAGTAATATCAATAGGCGATTTGAACCAGGTTGAAACGTAAATAAGCTTCATTGTGTACTTGGTCGTACCACACATACGTTGATGCACTGTAAATATCTGGAGAGTGGTGTTTCATATCGTTACTAGTTCAGAGGAAGTGATGGCTAAATTTGTTCGCACGATAATGAGTTTGTCGAAGATATTTGTATATGCTAATTATTTTGTATGAATAAATTTATCTTATGGCTTTCATTTGTGGTATTTCCATCTTCACTCGTTGCTCAAGACTTTGTCTGTGCGTTGCGAGAGAAGCATCAGGTCCGCTATAAATCGACTGCACCAGAAAATGGTTTGGAAATTCATACCAGTGCATCAGGCGATTTTTATGGTAATGAAACAATGACTTTGATGTCCTTGCCCAAATACTTTGTCATGAACGGTTCTCGTGTAGACAAATTTTTGCAGTTATACGAGGAGAGAAATATTGAGCCTTTGACACATTTTGGCGAATATTCTTGGCACGTTTATTTGGCTTATGTCAGTGACGCAGACGGTGATGGCCTTTCTGATGAGCAGACATTTGATTTGCACTTTGATTTTAAAGACAAAAAGAGACAGACGTTACTTATAACAGAAAATTTCTCTTCATATTACTTCAGCCATGTCACAAGAGAAGTCACAAATTATGTATTTGAATGCGTTCACGAAGACGGCTAGCTTCTTTTGAATCCGGGGTGCATGAAAGTGCTTTAAGTGACTGGCCAGGCTAATTCACTTACATTTTAGATCGGGATGGATATCAGAGAGGGTTAAGTATTTTGTTATCTTCTAGAGGGCCTTAAGCTCCTTTGATGAATCTATGGAAGGGTCAACGGACTAATTTGAATTCGTGTGTGCGGGCCACTTACGTGACTGTATGCCCTCTCTTATCTTGAATGTGCGAGTGATGAAATTCACTGACATGCGGCTGATGCCCATGCTGTCTGTGATTTACATCTTATTGATCAGATAGCCCATGAATGAAGCTACTACAAAACCAACGTACAATACGATTTAGATTAAAGTCATTCTGCTCCGTTGCTGTTTAAACAACTAGTTTAGCCATGATTGCGCACAGCAGGGGCAAGTCGGGGCATCGTATGCACAATTTTGGCCGCAGTTTGGACATTCTATTAGTAAAGTCATATTTGTGGCATAGGGCTGAAGTGGTGATTTTTGTAGTGACTGAATGGCGAGAGTCAGGATAAACATTTGCATCTCATTCAAGAGGTATTGCGTTGGCCTTATTCATCAGGATTGGTCGTCCATCAGCAGTGTTCAGGGGAATAATTTCCTCCCCATCTGAGACGCAAAGAGTGAGAGCATTGCGTTTATCTCCATTAAGATGAACCTCTAGGTCAACGACACATAGTTTGTAATCGGTCAATATTTCCTTAACTCGCATTGTGATCTCCTTTGTTTATTTCGCGATCAGATTAGCATAATGATCACAATTACCTGTTATAAAAACATCGATAAGCTGACTAAGCTATTGATAAACCACAACCTGTTGTTGTTATCATTTGACTGTCCGTCGTCAGAGTTATTCGTTTTTCTGATTTGTTTTCGTAATGGAGGCTCGGGTACTGTTTCTTCTTGAGTGTAAGCTGTGGTGGCTTGATGCTGATAGCGTCGCTTTTGGATTGTCAGTTTCTTTAAGTCCTTTGCCATTTTCAGAATTTCTGTTGCCTGTCGTGGTACACGTTTTCGGGCGACAGATATGAACTTGGCTCTGTCGTTTATCCTAGGTAAAACTAGCATACATGCTGTCTTTGTAGACTGAGCAGCAGGACAACAAGTACCATCCTGCTAACAAATACTTAAAATTAGACACCAAGACTATGATACCTATTTACATCTCTTCAAATCAGTCTCCGATGACAAGAGCCAAAAAAAACAGAGAGATGCTATCTAAGATATAAAGATTAACAAGAATATAAGAATGTTAATGTTAAGCAGGTAACGAGGAGACTAAAAATTAAGACACACAGCAAACATTACTAAGACCAGTTGAAAACTGATGTCTAAGCTAGCAGGCAAATATGAGAATTGACCCAGTAAATAGTTGTTGCATCACTGGCCTTTGAGTCATGTATCTGATGACTGCAGGAACCCAATAGTGAAAGCCAATTGGGATGTGTTACCCCTTTACATCGTTTTTTCTTCGATGCATTCCAAGGATATCTGAACTCTTTATTCGCGACCATCTCTTCTTTCAAATGCTAAACAATTTCCTTTGCCGGTCGATATGTATGGAATGACTGATAGAGAGAAAGATATCATCGCTGTTGTATGGAATGATCTAGTTCTGCGAAAACAACTAGAGAACGATCCTTACAGTTTAAGCAAAAATGATTTGAAACTGCTTAAATTGAACGATGCATTCAATACCAGGCTCGTTGAAATCAACGACAGACTTCAAGCATCCAAACGACAGCAGGCCATAAAGGCTTATCTTCAATAAGCGCTATTACGTGCCTAGTGACAGCAAGTTTAACTACAAGGTAGATTTCAAAACACGGTATGGCGGGTTGATTGCCAGATCGTGACTTTAATGGCGATCGGCATCATCCTTTTTAAACCAGTCTTTTACTGCATGTATTGCCAAACACTTGTTGCAATGAGCAATCCCTAGAAACTGCGCTTCTTTTTGGCATACCTACAGAGTTTAGGCTTATTCTTCATCCCAAGCTGTCCAATATCAGCAATAAAAAGAAGGCCAAGAGTATAACCAGTAAAGCTGAAGTAAGTAATTTGTATAGAAAAGTTAGAAATTTCATTACCGTGCAATCACTACAATACCATAGTGAATAACACCATATAGAACGGCCAATATTGCGGCATATGTGAGAAGTTTAACAAGTGTACGCAAAGGCTAAATCCATTCTCAATCAAATAGTAATTTGCTTGACTTATAACAAGGCCAAGCATTCGTTGCGCTGGGAAGACTTGTCGTACAGACACATAAGAGCATATTGATTGTTGATTATGCTTTCGACCATCAGTACATCTACTCATCTGTAGAACCTCAGTTTCTGCGCAAGGCGGAATGTTTCTTCTTTTTAAAGAGACTGGAGTGAGTAATTAA
>Ga0213864_10000142_pt1 | contig 30472 bp, 41 predicted proteins | sample PICome_5_FD_160078 | JGI IMG/M metagenome (GOLD analysis project Ga0213864, IMG submission 160078) | Coastal seawater microbial communities near Pivers Island, North Carolina, United States - PICO247 | ecosystem: Environmental > Aquatic > Marine > Coastal | place: USA: North Carolina... | reverse complement strand
AACAAAGCTCTGGTGCCGCTAAGAGCATTGCACTCGGCACATCAACCGTTGACGAAGCAGGGCGTCATCAATTTATAGAGTTTACCGCCGGAAGCCCAACACCGACAGGGACGTTATACGCACAGCTCCAATTGAACACTGCTGAGAAAGTCTGCTTTATTCGTAACAGCACAGCTCAAACGCTGATTGTGTTTCAAGGCACATACAGTGCCAGCAATGATTTGGAGATTGCTGCAGGCAAAGATGCTGTAGTCAAGTTTGACGGTGGCGGTTCTGGTGCTGTTGTTGAGCTTGCTTTGAAAGACCCTGAGTTCAGCACAGTCAAAGCAACGACGTTTACAGGTAACCTGACTGGTGCTGTGACTGGTAATGCGGATACGGCAACGACGGCAACAAATGTCACCGTTAACACCAACAGCTCTAACGAAACAGTTTATCTTACTTTTGTTGATGGGACGACAGGTTCTCAAGGGATTGAAGTCGATGCGGACCTTTATTATAATCCATCTTCGAATATCTTGTTTAATGCTGCAGTAAAAGAAGTAGCCCCCTCCACAATCAATAACAACGACGATGGTTTCCATCTATTGTTTTCTGATGAGTATAATTCGCCCGGCACCATCTATGCTGATTTTTCCTTAACCTTTAACCCTTCAACAAACATTTTAAGCGCAGGGGGCTTTAGCACAACTGGCAGTGTTAGTGGAGAAACGGTTAGTGGAGAAACGGTTATCGGATCTTCGTCACAAACAATTAACAACTATGTCGCTCAGTTTACTAACACTGTATCGAGTACTGCATCTGGATCCAAGCTAATGAAGCTACGTTTTTTGGACTCAACACTCATTGATGGCTCGGCTTTTATAGAGTTTCACGACGGTAATGGTACGATAGGTAGCATTTTAAGCACAAGTAGTGGTTCGGGTGTTAACTACAACACTAGTTCCGACGCTCGTTTGAAACGAAATGTAGAAGATGCTTCTTCTCAGTGGCATACAATCAGAAATATGGATGTCCGTGAATATGAGTGGATTTCATCAGGTCAATCAGAAATCGGCTTTATTGCCCAAGAGCTAAATGCAGTTGCTCCCCAGTGTGTAACAGAAGGTGGTGAAAGCCCCACTCAAGATCCATGGTCCGTGGACTACGGAAGGATAACGCCGTTCCTTGTCAAAGCTTTGCAAGAAGCAATGGACAGAATCGAAGAACTTGAAGACCGCTTAAATCAAGTTAGCTAGGGGTAAGCCATGCCGCTCACCAAACTGCAGTATCGCCCCGGAATCGTGAGTGACGTAACCAGCTACTCTAACGAGGGTGGCTGGAATAATTCAGACAAAATCAGGTTCAACAAAGGTTTCCCGCAAAAGATTGGTGGTTGGAACAAGTATTCCGCCAATACTTATCAGGGCACAGCGCGCAGTTTGCACAACTGGATTGCGTTGGATGGCTCAAATTACATGGGCGTTGGCACAGAGCTGAAATACTACATTGAAGAGGGTGCTGTATTTAATGACATTACACCCATTCGAACTACAAATCAGACTATTACATTTGACACGACGAACGCTTCGACAACAGTAAACGTGAACCACGCCAGTCACGGTGCGGGTCTCAACGATTTTGTGACGATCACTGGAGCCGTTGACTCTAATGGCATTCCCGCAGCAGACCTGAACAAAGAGCACCAAATCACTCGTATTGTTGGTGACGATGACTATGAGATTGAAGTTTCGACGGCTGCTACCAGCACTGGAACCGGAGCTGGTGGGGCTTCTGCTCGTGCCGAGTATCAACTCAATGTTGGCCTGAATGCTGCTGTGGGCGGCACAGGCTGGGGTGCTGGGTCTTGGGGCGGTCAAGCGACAGCAGCAGTGACAACCACGTTGAATGAAGGCGGCACACTAACCGCAACAGACACGACAATAACACTGACGGATGCGTCAGCGTTTCCTGCCTCTGGTTATATTTTGATAGACAGCGAGATAATCGAATACCTGTCCAAGAGCTCAAACGACCTACAAAATGCAAACAGGGGGCAATTTGGAACGACAGCCACGACCCATGCTGACGGCTCCACTGTGACCGATGCAACAAAAGGTTGGGGTATGCCGATTGGAGTAGATACGCTGACAGAGCTGCGTATTTGGTCACACGACAATTTTGGCGAGGACTTGATAATCAACCCACGCGACGCAGGTATTTATTACTGGGATAAATCGGGCAGTCTGTCCTCTCGTGCTGTGAACATATCGACATTGTCTGGTGCGTCAGATGTTCCAACAGTTGCGAAGCAGGTAATCGTGTCGGACAGAGATCGCCACGTTATTGCTTTTGGTTGTAACCCACAGGGCGGAACTGACCAGAACCCGCTGTTGATACGTTTTAGTGACCAAGAAGACGCCGTTGACTGGACAGCATCCGCGACTAATACAGCGGGTGACTTGCTACTTGGATCTGGGTCAACCTTTATTCAGGCGGTTGAAACCAAGCGTGAGATACTGATTTGGACAGACGCCTCGCTTCATTCAATGCGGTTTATTGGTCCTCCTTTTACGTTTGGTGTAGAGCTGCTGACAGCCAACACTAACATCATGGGTCCGCAGGCCGCGATTGCTGTTGAAGACGCAGCATACTGGATGGGTGTGGATAACTTCTATGTATACGCCGGTCAGACACAGCAACTTCCGTGCACTGTGCGTGACCACGTGTTTGATGACTTCAATCTTGAGCAGCGCGATAAGGTTGTTGCCGGTATCAACTCTACGTGGGGCGAAGTTTGGTGGTTCTACCCATCCTCGGATAGCTCAGAAAACGACCGTTACGTCATCTACAACTACGTTGAGAAGAGCTGGTATCACGGAACACTTGCTCGGACAGCGTGGGTTGACCGTGGTTTGCGCGACTTCCCGATCGCTGCAGGTGGCTCGTATCTTTACAACCACGAGAACGGTATTGACGACGACGGTTCAGCTATGACAGCCTTTATTGAGTCAAGCCCGTTAGACATTGCGGACGGCGACCAGTTCTCTTTCATTCGCCGTTTGATACCGGATGTGAAGTTCAATGGTTCTACAGACCCAAATCCGACATTGAACTTTACGTTGAAAGCGCGTAATTTCTCTGGTGACGACTACGCCGTGTCGGATACCGGCGCAACAGAAAGAACGCAGACAAGCCCGATTCAGAAGCATACTCAACAGTTGCATTTGCGCTTACGTGGCCGGTCTGTTGTATTGCGTTTGGAGTCTGATGAGCTGGGTGCGACATGGAAGCTTGGGTCTCCACGGATTGATATACGTCCTGATGGGAGACGATAATGGCAAAACCAGAGCTTGCACCACCGCGTTTGCCCACACCGGGGCTTGAAGTCGATAGCCAATACATAAATGATCTGGTTCGTGCGCTTGAAGTTTTTATCAATCAGCAACAGACGCCGGGTGAACTTCGCGGCACAAAAATGACACTGACAGATCTCCCGACATCAGCCACCGGACTTGAAACCGGTGCGTTGTATAATGACTCAGGAACTGTTAAAATAGTGACGTAAAGAGGCGCACAATGGCAATTCAATTTCCAGATCCAAACAATCCCGGGCAGTTTTTAGAATATACTGGCCCCGATTTTTCAGGCGTTAATACGGACGCCCTTGCTAGACTGTCTGCAATAACAGACCCAAACTTTGGCGATAAGTATGAGTTTAGGCCGACAGACAGGGAAAAGATGTTGGGTCTTCCCGGTAAGTTGTATGTTAAAGGCACAGAAGAACTCGCTCCCGAAGACATACGCCGTGGAATGCTTGAAACTCAGTTTAGTCTTCAGTCAGGAGGTGCAGATCTTCGTGAGGGCACGGCTGACGAAATAGAAGCAAAAATGGAAGCTGATGCCGCTGCTGCTTACGACAGGACTAGAGAAGAGGAAAAAGCACGAAAGCTGAAAACCTTCAAAAACCTTGGCCGTGTAGCAGACGTAGTTACTGGCGGCACTGGTATTGGGACGGCCATTGGCACAGCCATTGGTGGTGGTGATTTAGGTGAGGTCATTAGTGAGGGTCTACGAAGTAAAGCTGTAGGAAATATTGCAAAGGCGGGTCTTTCACGATTTGCGCCAACCGCTGCTTCCGGAAGTGTCGGAACAGGAATCACAGAAGCAAACATCAACGAACGGCTGGCCGATGCTGCAAGAGAATCGGCTCTTGACGCTGGTGGTTTAGGAGTAGGCGACCCGAGTTTGTTTTCAGGAGTAGACCTTAGTACGGGTCTGCCTGCCGAAGCACTTGCGCCAACCCCGGAGGCTGTTATTGAAGCAGCACGAGCTGATGCTATTGATGCGGGACTTAGTTTGACAAGTCCCGCAGCAGCAGCTGATGTAACCGTGGATAGCATTCTTGGTTCCAAACCCTTGTTTGATCCGTCGGCAATGGCTTCAACGAAAGCTACTCTTTTAGATCGTGCCGCACAAGCTACAGGTATACCTAAAGGTATTTTGACAACAGGTATCAGCGGAGCCCTTGCTGGTGAAAGCGCGGAAGATATCGCAAAAGATATTTTAGGCGACAAGATAGTCACCGATGAACTGCTTGAGGGGATCGGCATAGGCGAAGAGGAAAAAGAAGTTGCTAAAGGTTTCGGGAAAAAGATTGAGGAAAGTGTCAAGAAATTCGGAGAGCAATTTGGCATTGGTCAAGAAGAGCGCGATATTGTCAGAGGGAAGGTTGATGAGCTCAAAGAGGATGTGAAAGATTTCTATTTGGGAGAGGACGGTAAGTTTGATCTTGGCACTCTCTTAAAAGGCGGAGCAACCGCAGCGGGTATTATGGGTTTGAGCGATCTGCTTGGTGGTCAAGAAGCGGCTCCCGATCCGTATGCACAATATCTTCAAGAATATGCAGCACGAAAACCACAGTTCACAGGATTCGCTCCTATCGGTGCTGCTGTTCCTCGTGTCGGTTTACCAGCGGCAGCACAGATGTATCACGGCGGAGAGGTCAACGGTCCGGGAACCGGCACTTCTGACAGCGTCCCAGCAATGCTTTCAGATGGTGAGTTTGTTATGACTGCCAAAGCAGTTATGGGTGCCGGTAAAGGAGATAGAGACAAAGGGGCTGCAAAGATGTATGATATGATGGCAAAATTCGAGAGTATGGCATAATGGTAGCGAGTCTCTTCCAAAGTAATCCAACGTATCAGACCACGCGCACTCAGACGCTGGCTGATCCCCGCATGTCTGCTGCTCAAGACTTGCTTGTAAATCGGCTGTTTGGTGTAGAAGGCGCGCCCGGTATCCTGTCTGCCCCTCGTGCGATTCCTCTTTACGAGCAATATGTAGCGGGTCTCGACCCACTTCAAGAACAAGCCATGCAACTTGGCACTGCTGGTGTTGGTGCATATCAACCGTTGTTGCAGCAGGCTGAGACTGCGCTGCAAGGTGTGACCGCCCAGTATGATCCTGCATCCGCCGCTGATTTTCGCGATGAGTTTACAACTCAGGTCATTGACCGAGCAAAACGCGACATTGGTGAGCAAGCCGACCTTCAACGCCGGAACCTTGCAGCACAAGCTGTAAGCCGTGGTGCCTTTGGTGGCGCACGTGAGGCGGTTGAACGCGGTATGATTTCTGCTCGTGAGCAACAGGCTGTTGGTGATGTGTCCGCCCGACTCGGTTCAGAAGCTGAGCGTTTCGCGCAGCAACAAGCTCAACAGGCATTTGAACGAGCACAAGGGCGCGGTATTACTGCAGCCGGTCAGCTTGCTGGTTTAGCTGGGGCAGGGCAGCGTTTGGGGCAAGCCGATATTGGTCAGCTTATGACACTCGGCGGAACGGGGCAGGCGCAACAACAGCGCATATTGAACGCGATGCTGCAAGGTCAACAAGAGCAAATCGCGCAGCCTATGGAAGATGTTAAGTTTGCGACAGGTATCTTGGCTGGTCTTCCGAGCTTTGGGGGTACACAGCTTCAGACCACTCCGGTAAACCAACCAAGTGTTTTCTCTCAACTTGCAGGTCTTGGAATCGCAGGTCTTGGTCTTGCAGGTGATCTTGGCTATCAACCTTTTGCGCCTTCACAAACTGAGACGGCTGGACAAAACCAAACAGATCTACAATTCAGGGTTGTTAACCCGAGTCCCATGGCTCGTCCTGATTACAACCCTTCGCAAAATGTGACGGCTGGACAAGATAACTTCGAGCTTAGCTTTCCACCAAACCCATTTGTTGCGGCAGCAAACGCCGCTGCGAACAACCCTTCTTACACTGACGTAGATAACATATCTCTGCAACCAGTGAAGCCAGCCGTTATGCCACTGTCTCAACAATCTCGCGCACGGCCATTTAACCCCTATGGTCTGCCGAATCAATGAGTAGGATCAGCGTAAGATGAACTTCAAAGGTCAAAATCGCAGAATGTTCCGTAAGCCCGGTGCCGCGAAGCGCGCGCTGGGTATTCTCGCGTCATCTCAAGAGCTTGCAAATACTGTCGAGCCGATGCGTATGGCTAACGGTGGACTTGCAGAGTTGCGTTTTCAAAGGCTTCAACAGTTGCAGGAAGAACTGGCTTCTTTGCGTCAAAAAAAGGAACCGTTTGGTGGTGATTTCGCAATAAGACGCCGTATTGAACAAATTGAAAACCAGATACAAAACATTGTACAACAGGCTCAAGCACAACGCCAACCTACTGCCCCGACACAAGGAAGATTTTCGCAAGATGTCGGAGCTGGAGTGGGTGCTGTTGCTTCTAAAGCATTTCAACCAGAACTACTTGAAGAAGCAAAAGAACTTTTGTCTCAGATTGAAATTGAACCGGGAGACACGGCTCTTGAAGTTAGTGGGAAGCTTGTAGGTAAGCTTGGGATTCCTTTTATTACCGCTGTTCAAATTGCTGATTATCTTCCATACGTTACAGGAAAATTACTTGCCCAAGACCTCGGGACACCTGCTAGAGAAGCGATTGACTACTCCGTAGATAAAATAAGAGGTGCTGGTGCGGCTTTACAAGAATCCGGTTTTGTTCCCGCTGCTCTAGCTGCTGCTGAATCAGTGGCAGAGGATCCGATGGGAACAATAGAAAGAAGTGCTCTTGGTCCTATACAAGCTGCTGCTGAATCAGTGGCAGAGGATCCGATGGGAACAATAAGAAGAGCTGGAGCCACCTTTGGAGAAAAACTGTTTGGTTTACCACAAGAGGCCGAACGTAAGGCTGCTCTAAAAGGCAGCACACTTGAAGAGAAGGTTGGCGCAGCTCAAGCTGCTATGTTGAAAGCAGCACAAGAGCAATTGAAAAAAGGCAAGGAAGAAACCGATACCGATGTTGATCCTTTGCAGTCGGGTATTGATAAACTAGCCGCAGAATCAATCGAGGGCAAAGGGCGCAAAAAGAACGACCTTCTTGTTCGTATTGGCTTGAACATTATGGCAGGAACAGATCCCAATGCGTTGACAAACATCGCAAAAGGAACACTGGCTGGACTAGACTCTTACAGGAACGAAGAACTAGTTCGTGATAAAATGGCTCCGGATATTATCAAGACGCTCAAGTCTTTGAAATCAGCCGGTCTTGACGAAGCACAACAAAACGCCGTTCTTCAATACTTGATTCTGCCTAGAGAAAAAACAACTGGACCCGAGCGGTTGGTGCGAGAGGGTTTGGCGGCGTTGCAAGCAGGCGACTATACAACAGCGCAAGCTAAGTTTGAGGCTGGTGGTGTTGATTCTGCTGACCTGTTAATTGAGGACTATGTGAAGCGACAGCAACAAGCGCAAGCTCCCGCAGCTTCAGCTCAAGAAGATGAAGGTTCCGGCTTTTTTCAGAACTTTCTCAGGTAAGAAGGGGTCATCATGGCTACCGTAAATCTTGAGGGGTTTGGTCAGGTTGAACTTAGAGACGACTTCCTTGACTTGTCCGAAGAAGATCAGATGGCAGAACTGGCTCGTGCAACATCAGGAGCACCTGTGCAACCCGCACGAGAAGAGCCAAAAGAAGACCAGTCGGTATTTTTAGACATTGCAGAGGGCGTGGGTGCCGGGGTTGTTGGGCTGGCTCAAGGGCTGTCTGAGTCTGCTGCCTTGGGATACGACTTTGCTACTGACAGCAACACCAGCCGTGAGGTTACCGAAACTTTTGACGGTATTAAAAAAACACTTGGTCTGACACCAGAAACAACTGCTGGTGAGGTTGCTAGTCTCATAACAAACTTTGGTCTGGGTGCGATCATACCGCTTACGTGGGTCAGTCGTGCCAAGGCTGCTGCCTCCGGAACCTCCATTCTAAAAGCAAACAGCGCGCTAGGTAAATCCGCAGAAGCTTTTGGCAAGTCTTCCGCAGGTAAAGCTTTGCTCAATAACTTCCCCGGCAGGATTGCTGTTACCTCATTGGGTGTTGGTGCTGCTGATTTTATGGTGTCACCCACAGGTCTCAACACAATATCTGATGCCTTTGATGCTTTGCCGGATGAGTTGCAAACTGAAGAAGACACTGGGTTAGAGGGACGAGACGAAGCAGCTCGACGGTTCCGCAACAAACTTCGTATTGCTGCCGAAGGCGCAGCTCTGTCTGGAGCGGTTGATATAGCCATGCCTGTTGTGGGCAAGACAATTGGAACAGCCGCCCAGATACCCGGAATCGCACCTGTCGCTCGTGGCATCACTCGTGCTTTTGAGAAGATGGGTGACTTTGCTTCTAGAGTTGACTGGCTAAATAAAAACTTTACTTCAACGGGCGGTCTGCCTCGTGATGTATTTGAGTTCTTCCAAGATGCGAAGGGCGGTATTGACGAGCAAGCGAACACAGTTGTTAGACTTCTGGAAGATTTTGACGAAACCGCCCGTGGCGTGGTTGGCAAACAAATCCCGTTTATGAAAAACAAGGACGGGGTAAAACAGGCATACGCAGACCTTGAGTCTTTTCTGGAGGGGAACACAAACGCTCTAGCTGGTTACAAAAGCGACGAGTTGATTGCATCTGCTACCCGCTTACGGACACAGATCGACGATCTGTCGGACAGGGTTTCGGTTGAAGTCGAGTCTCTTGTAGGTCGTGGTGAGTTAGACGCCGCCGAAGGCCAGCGTATTATTTCGACAATTGAAAAGAACCGAGGCAAGTATCTTCGCCGGTTGTATGAAGGACCAGAGATTATAGGAACTCCGGGCGAGTTCCGTTCGACCCCAGCATACGCTCAATCCGTTGATGAGGTTACTGCGTTTCTGCAGCGTCAGTCTCCTGACGTAGAACCAGAACTGCTGCGAGGAGATGCAATAGAATTTGTTGACAAACAACTTGGACTGAAACCCGGTTTTGAAGGTCTCAACCCCGAGGAAGTTCTCAAAAATTCCGCAAAGAACCTACAGAAAGTTAACGCTGGAGCCAAACCAGACATCCCGTTGTATGATTTATCAGACAGTATTCTTACGACTCGCAACCAGATTCTTGAAGCTGCTCCTACACTTCGGGGTCTTAAAGGAGAGAAGCGTATAACAGAACAGGCGATCAAAGAACGCGCTGTTCGAACTGTCACTGATTTGGCTACATTCGCAAACATGAGCAAGATGTATCGCTCGTTTCTTGACGATCCAAAACTGTCTGTTGCGTATGAAGAAGCAGCTAATTTAATTAACCAAGGCGCGCGGCCTATGATCATCAAACGTCCGCAAGGCGTGGATGAAGCGGGTAACCCAGTGTCCGGATCTTTTTCCGCTGCTGAAGAAGCAACACTTAACCAGCTTGGTTATGTGCGTATGGGAGAAGGCGTCAAGACAGTTAACGAAGGTCCGTATGGTGCGTTGAGCGGTGCCATGGTCAGGTCTGAATTAAAGGATGTTTTTACCTATGACCGTGTCAGCGAAGGAGTAGTCAACTCCTTGTGGGCTATCGCTCTACAAGCAAAGGGTATTGCACAGGTAGGCCAAACAGTTCTCAACCCGGTCGGTCAAACCCGTAACATTTTTGGTAACTACCTGATGCTGGCTGGTAATGGTAACATTGCACGGTTCTCGGACATTGGTGATTCTGTGTCACTTGCTATGGGCAAAGCAGGAAGACTCAGCGACGAAGAATACAAAACCGTATTTAACTGGATGGGTGAGCTTGGTCTGCGTGACCAAAACGTGATTATGAATGAATACCGTTCTCTTATGCGCGAGGGTCAACCACAGATCACACGCACAGAAGAAGCTGTTCGGCAAGCCACCGAAAAAGGTATGGAGCGTTTTATTCCATTCTACAAAACTTTGTCAAAGACATACTCTGGGGCTGATAACGCAGGTAAAACAGCAGCTCTGTTTGCCGAACGAGCTAAGTATGTGAACGCGTTTCGTCGTGCGGGTATTGACTTAAACAATCTTGACGCCATGGCCGACTCTCTTATGAATGTGGGACTGGCGAGTAGGAAGCAAGCTCTGAACGAAGAAATTCCGTTTGACTTTGTCTTTGCCGCAGACATTGTGAAAGAGACAATGCCGATCTACTCACGAGTGCCCGAGGCTGTAAAACGTCTGCGCCGTATTCCTGTTATTGGTAACTTTATTGCATTCCCATCAGAAGTTATTAGAAACAGCACCAACATTTTGCAACGCTCGATGCGCGAAATGGGTGTACGCCCTGACGACTTTATTGATGGTATCAAGGCAGCTAATCCAAATATCACGGACAAGGCTGCACGACAAATGGCTGAACGTCTAACAAAAGAAATAAAAGCAATTGGCTCTAAGCGTTTAGCCGGTCTCAGTTCTGTTGCCTTAACCGTTCCTGCTTCTGTCCAAACAGCCATGTTGCGCCTCAACGGCATGGATGAAGAAGACTTGAAAGCAATGCAACAGTTTACTGCTCCTTATCAGAGAGGGCACCTGATTGCCCCAGTCGCTCGCATTGGTGACAAAATGGAGTTTGTCGATCTAAGTTACATGCTGCCGTATGATTTTATCATCGGTCCTATTCGTAACGCGGAGCGCACTTTTGCTGAAAAGGGCGAGATTGATGCCAGCGCAGCAGAGACGATCACCGCAATGGCTTACAATGCAGTCACCGATTTGTTGGAACCTTTTGCAAGCGAGTCACTTATTGCAGAAAGACTGGCAGACGTTACCATGCGTGATGGTCGCACGAGTCTCGGATCCCGGATCTATAGTGAAGGTGATGATGCAGGAGAAAAAGCTGCTCGGGCACTAACTCATGTGCTGGGCGGATTTAATCCTGCAATGATGAAATATATTGTCGATGTGAAAAGGGGTGAGCTTGAAGCTGGACGCTTGGTTCGGGCAGTGACCGATGAGCCGGGGCGTCAAGGTCAAGAATACACAGTGCACGAAGAACTGCTTTCTTTGCTTACAGGTTTTCGCAAAAACGAAATCGACTTCAACACCGCGTTGGACTACAAAGGTTTTGAATATAGTGGTGCAGCCAACAGCATTAAGTCTGGTTTCCGTAGTGAAGCCCGTGCAGCCGACACAAGTGCGTCCGAGCTACTAGACGAGTTTGGTGATTTGCAGGATGACCTTCAGCGTCTGCAGGCAGACCTGTATCGAGATGTGAAGGCGGCTGAACAATTAGGCATGTCTCGGTCAAAAATTCGCAAGAACTTGAAAGACGCAAACATCGGCACTAAAGAAGCACGTGGTATCATGCGCGGTCAGTTTGTTCCTTACGAACCGTCAAGCCAACTTGCAAAAGACATCCGCAAAAAAGCTCGAGAGCAAGGTGCGCGTGAGCTGACACGTCTGCCGCGCAGCGAACTTATGCGTATTTCGCGTGAACGCCGTAGAGCTGAGTTATTCCCAACACAGGCAGCAGAAGACGAAATTAAAGCGGCTGTACAGTTGCCTAGCGCACCGGCACCCGCTACTATGACACCCGCTACGAGCCCACAGCAACCGACATCTCCGTCACTTTTAGGAGATAACCCGATTGAACAAGCTCGTAACTTGGAACTGATGCAACGTCTTAGGGGGCAATGATGCGTCTATCACCACACTTCACTTTGAAGGAGATGGTCAAGAGTCAAACCGCAACGCGGCTTGGAATTGACAACACTCCGACAGAGGATCACATCAACAACCTGTGCGTTCTGTGCACCGAGATACTCGAACCAGTGCGCTCACATTTCGGCATAAGCTTTTCACCTTCGTCCGGCTATCGCTCGGAAGAACTGTGCGAGGCAATCGGGAGCAGCAAGCGCAGCCAACACGCCAAAGGACAGGCTGCTGACTTTGAGGTTCCGGGTGTATCGAACTATGATCTTGCAGCTTGGATCAGTCAGAACCTTGAGTTTGATCAACTCATACTGGAGTTCTACGATCCAGAAGACCCCAACAGTGGTTGGGTTCACTGCAGCGTCCGTGCCGACGATGACAATCGTGGACAGGTGTTGCGGTATGATGGAAAGAGTTATCAGCCCGGCCTCATCTGACGATGATTTCCTCCACCGAAATCCACACTGGAGACATCGGTGAGGCTCTCTGCTACTACCGACTTCTTCAAATGGGCGTTCCTTGCCGGATCGTGAATCTTGGTGCTACTGATATTCTGGCGATTCTCAACGACGAGATAACCATTCGGATTCAGGTCAAGACAGCGCGCCGTGCATACGACAGCCGATATATAAAAACCATCCAGCGGTATGGTTTCAACCTGTGTCGTGGCTCTAAGGTCAAGCGCACGTTCCAAGAGCACGAGGTTGATGTCTTTGCCTGTGTCGGGCTAGATGATGAGCAGGTTATATTTATGACACCGCAACAAGCTCGTGGGAGAAAGACTTATAAAGTGGGTGCAAAAGTCTTTGAAGATCCGCAGCTTACCGAAGAATCATGGAACAAGGTAATCAAGCAGTTTTTGTATAAGTAAAACACGTTTTGTATAGGTAAAACACGTTTTGTATAGGTAAGACACGTTTTGTATAGGTAAAACACGGGGTTGAACTGACCCCCAAACAGTCTCAATCTAAGACCATGAGAAACAAAGACCACATACTACTCCAGCAAGAGATGGTAACCGAACTCGATGAGGTTTTCGGTGCCTATGATGAACGCTTTGAGGATGACCCTATGCAGGCGTCAATCACACTGTTGAACTTTGCTGTGAAGTCCGTTCTGTTTAAGACTGACCCGTTGGTAGCGAGTGAGCTTGTGTCGTCTTCACTGGCTGCATGGATGTCGTTTGCCCGGAAGCTGAGTCAAGAAGAAGAAGGTGAAACAGTGACCGTCTACTCTTTCGACGATACCGAGCTGTCTCCCGAACTGTTGTTCTTTGACACTGACGACGAGAAGCCCAACTAGTCTTCTTTCTTTTCTTCCAGTCGTTCAAGTTTGTTCAGGGCGCGTTCAATCTGGCTGTTCCAAAAGATAAACAACTGCTCTGTTTTCTTTTCCATTTGATGCAGCTTCTCATCCTGCTTGTCGTTGTGACCCTTTAGATCAGATATGGTGCGCGACATCCAGAATATCAGAACGGCGAACGCACTGATAATCGGCCAGTAATCAAGCAACCATTGTGAGGATTCGTTCATTAGAAAGCCCAGACAACAACGCCAAACAAAGCGGCACCAGCTACAGCCATGCCGCCAACAATAGCGACCATGACCTTGGTTATCTCATTCATACGCTGCATACGCGCAACTCGATTTCGTTTTTCCTGCTCTTTTTGTTCTGCGATTCTACGACCACGCTCCGCTACAATGCTTTCCCAGAAGCCAGCCCCAAAGCGTAGGTTTACCAGTGTCTTCATCTCATACATCTCCTCCTGCTGGAGTTTGTATTCAATCATCTCTTCCGCGATATTACGGGTGCTAGTATCATACCGTTTAGTATTAAACTGCTGATGACCGTCAAAGATTTTTGAGATGCTCTCGGCAACAGACTTCGCATCATTGAGCGAATCAATGTTGTCTTTGAGAAAAGCAATACCCTGACGCGCGAGAGCCAAGGAAGTGAGGACTGTGGTAACCGGTTCCATGCCGGAAGTATACCACAGTTTGTTCACATTGTATGAACTAGTCTACTTGCCCCCAGTTGTCAGCAATAGCGCAGTCCACCTTAAACGGAACCTCTGCAGTTATGCAGTTTTCCATAATGTCTGATATTTCCTGTATCTGATTATCGTCCTGTATGCTGAAACACAGCTCGTCGTGAACCTGCAGCAGGGGCAGATGCCCGGCTTCATAACAGCCCAGCATTGCCTTCTTTGTCTGGTCAGCACTTGTGCCTTGAATCAAACGGTTCAATGCCTTGTATGTGAAAGCGCGTTTGATACCGTTACGGCCATACTCTTTTTGCGCTGCCTCCAGCGGCAGTGGTTTATGTATGCCAAAAGTTTTCGGCTCCCACATATCAAAGCGGCACTTACGGCCAGCGACGGTGCGAATAACACCGTTCTCACCCGCATGGTGCTGCACCATGGTAGCCAGTCCTTTGACAAACGGAACCTGCCGGTGATACTCAGCCAACAACTCCTTCGCTTCATCAACTGTGGTATCCAGAACACCGGCCATCTTGTTGACGCCCATGCCATACATGATACCCAAGTTGACGGTCTTGGCATCCTTACGAGAAATGCCAGCCATGTCGGCGACCATCTGGTGAAAGTCTGCGTCGTCCTGCCTGTATTGTTCAATCACTTCATCAATACTGGGATGCCGGTGCACACCTTTGATGGATGCACAGTAGTGAGCCAACCAGCGCGGCTCTTGTGACGCGTAGTCAAAGCTGCCCCATTTCTCGCCTTCCTCCGGCAAGAACAGCCCACGGATGAGCGACTTAATCTCAGGGTCACGAGCCGGTATCTGCTGCAAGTTGGGGTTAGACGAGGAGAACCGACCCGTGACCGTTCCACCCTCATCAGAACGAAGAGGATGAAATTCTGCATGTATGCGTCCCTTGTTAGAGAACTTTAGAATGTTTCTAATAAACGTGGTGCTTGCTTTGTTTAACTCGCGCAGCCGAACAATCTGCTTTGCCATCGGATGCTGGTGCGCCGCCAAGAACTGCTTGGTGAATGACGGGGCGTCAGTTTTTTCCGTGCGCGGGTAATCGAGCTGTAAGCTGTCAAACACGGAAGCAATGGACGATGCGTTCCATGGCTCAACCATGACGCCTGTTTCTTTCTTGATTGCTGCCAGTATCTCTTTCTCACGCTTCTCAAGCTGCGCTTGTGCAGCCTCGGCACCTTCTTCATCCACCCGGACACCACGCCAACGCATGTCCACCAGCATTGGGGTAAGGGCTGTCTCGAGATCGAAGATGCTTGTGACTTCTTCTTTGACAAGATCAGGCTTCAGACGTTCCCACAGGCGGCGAGTCACCGCAGCATCCTGCTCAGCGTATGTCCCAACAAACCGTGAAGGTAGCCGCCACATCTCTGCCTTGGGGTCGATACCGTAATCTGACGCAGCCAGCCGGAGCAATCGCTCATTCTTGCTTTCGGACAGATAATCACGAGCCAAACCATCTAGGTTATAGTAACGACGATTCTCATTCAATACTGCAGCAGCAGTCATTGTATCGTATACTGTTCCGTTGACCTTAATTCCAGCCCAGCGCAACCAGCCCAAATCATACTGAGCATTGTGCATGACCTTCGGAACATCGCACTCCATCATTTCTTTAATGTAGCTAACAACTGCTTTCTCAGGCAGGTTACCGCCGCCCTCGTGCCGGATGGGGTAGTATCCAACGAAGTCGTTGAACGCTACAGCGAAACCCACAATGTATCCATCGTCGCGGCACCAGCCCGGCCCAAGCTGCATGAGACTCGGATCTCGGGTCTCCAAGTCAATGGAGATGATGTCCGCATCCTTGTAGTGGTCGGGAAAGATAGAAGGTGGCGTCCAGTCTTGATCCAACGACACCGTCGCCACTTCAAAAATATCTTGTTCCTTAACGTCTTCGTCTTTCAGCAAGCCGGTAAGACTAGCGTCGAAAGAAAGCTGGTTAGTCTTTTTCATATGCGAAAACTCCATCGTGCATCGGGGGCTTCAATGATGTGCAGGTTTTGTTTGGCGCGTGTTGCTCCAACATAGAACACGCGCTTTTCGCAATCTGGATCACCCATGGTGCAGCAAGCTTTCGAGGATTGAAGCAACAGCGCGACGTTATCAGCTTCGCCGCCCTTTGCTTTATGGATAGTCGAGAGAACAATACGGGGATTGTCGTCATCAAATTTTTCACCAGATTCCAATACGCTAGTAATATACACACGTTCTTTTGCTTGCACAGTCAAAACTTCATACCAAACTTTGTCTTGATATGCCTTGCCCAGCAAAGACACAACGAACGTCATGTCGAACGTGTCCCGTGCGTCTTCGAGCAAGTTGCCTTTCAGTGAGTCCTTGATCTGTTTGTTGCCTGCGCGTTTTTTGTAGCGGTCAATCTTGAGCATTGTCCAAAGTTCTTGAAACTCGGTCCTTCCAAGCTGCTCACCACGAGTCAGCTTCGTCCAGTTACGCACCGCGTTCAAGGTTCGTTGCGACACACTCCATCCGTTACCAGAACGCCAGAACAAAAGACCCATGGTCTTCAACTGATTTGCAACCTGATTAGCGATGTAGTTTGTGCGGCACAAGATCATCCACTGCCCCTCGTTGAGGTTAAGCTCATCAATACCGTAGTGATAGGAAACAGAGCCCTGCTCGTCACGTGGCTGATACTCTTTATCAATCCGGTTAATCATAGCGTCAGTGATGCTCGTCGCAAACTCATACACGGATCGCGGAACTCGGAAGCTTTGCCCCAGCACAATCTGTTTGTCAGTATCCATGCTGCGTTCTACAAAGTCGCCGGGGTCAACACCCATCCATTCATAAATGGCTTGATCGTCGTCCCCCGCGTAAAAAACATCCTCGGCATTCATGCATAGCTTGTCCACCATATCCCACTGCAACGGCACAAGATCTTGCGCCTCATCGACAATCAGCGCACGTAAGCTGGGAGCCGTGCCTTTCTCAACGAACATGCGGATCATATCCGTGAAGTCCACTTTATTGGCTGCTTGTTTGTAGTGCTCATAGCTTCGCACAATGTGATGTAACTCATTGAGACGTAGGTTAAAGTTACCTGTCTCGTGAAACTGTTGCTCGACATCAACACCACGAACACGCGCCATGTTGTAAACGCCCAGATACATGTCGCCTTTACTACCCATGCGGAAGAACTCCCCGTCGTTCAAAGACAGGGACGACGTGGACACAAACTCCATGCCGATCAGATCCTCGAGGCGTCGGTAGTCCGCCGCGCGCATCACGTCCTCAATCTTCATGTTGAGCTGGCGGAAGGCCAACGAGTGCAACGTGCGGAAGAAAGGCATCCGCTTGTAATCCAGATTCAATTCTGATGCAGCCCGGTTACGGGCTTCCTCTGTCGCCTTTTTGCTGAAGGATACGAACCCTATATCTTCAGGATCTGTCCCAGACTCCAGATAATTACGAACCACGTTCATCAGTGTGTATGTTTTACCAGTCCCCGGAGGACCAAAGTAAGATGTTGTCGTCATTAGAAGGGCACCTCTTCACCTTTAATATCAACAGAGGGAATATCCATATCAGGATCAAACTCCGGGACTGACCAAACACGCACACATTTCGTCTTACCCGCACGATCACGGAAAGATTTTACAATACTTGTAGACTCCCCATTGTTCAGTTCCTTCAACCGTTCCTGAACCTGACCGCGTGTGTATTGACTGAAGTTCTTGCTCTTCAAGTAATCCATCAGAGCTTCCAGCTTGAAGAACACCGTTCCTTCCTCGATAAAAGGCTTGCCAAGAATAAGTTCTTCCGGAGACATGGCTTGAACCCGACCCGTGCAAAACGACTCGAGTAAGTCTTGAAACTGGCCTTTGTTCGTCAGTTCCGGCGGCACTTCAATCTTCATGCAATCCTGCAGCGCATTGTTCATTATGTTTGTCCAGTCGGACTCCTTTATGCGCGGCGGTAGCCAGCCAAGCTGTTCGAGGCAGGCGCGTCCAAACTTCAACTGCATCTGCACTTCTTCACTGGTCAACTCCAGCCGTTCGCCACCAATATCAACGAACCACACGCGCGGTTCCGATAGCACAACACTCATGCCTGTGATTTCAAGTGACCTGAGAGAGCCGTTACCGACGCCATACGCCTTTGTCAGGCACAATGACTTGTTGCAGTAGTCTTTCAACGGGGACTTCTTGCAGCCATACTGATATTCCTTTTTACTCAACTGGTCTTGTATCTGGACAATCTCAGAGGCAGGCAGCGGCGGGTTTACGTATTGTGTATTGTGCTGCTCCAACAAGCCCCGCCAGTTTTCGGGATCCATCTTCTGATACATCACGCCGACATTGAACATTGTCTCATTGCGGTTGCCCTCACCAATCCCCATGTTGGTCAGCTTGACCAAGCAAGGCGGACACTCCGGCATGAAGTCTGTTTCGGAACCAAGCTGCAGCCCCATAAACTCTTCAGGCCGAACGGTCTGCTCGTCGATGAAGTCCAGAAACTCCTCAAGCGACAGCTCTTCACCCTTGTGGTTGTAGGCTGGCCGCAATGTGCGGTCGCCTCCGAAGTATGGCAGGTTGATGAAGTTGCCTACGTCACCGCGTTCGACTAATAGTTTTTCTTGCTTCGGAAAAATCTCTGCCGAGCCGTATCCCAGAGAGGACGCAATCTCGCCAAGCTTGTCGCGCATGTCTGCAGCCGTGATGAAAGTGCTTGTAAAAAAATAGATGTGTGCACCGCCAGATTTAGAACGGCAAACAACAGCAGGGATACCAAGAGCGACGCACTGACGAACAAGACCAGCGTGATCAAGAGGGTAAACGTCCACATCAATGCAGCCGAATCGGCAATTATTATCAGCATTGATTGGAATCGCTCCTGCACCCACTGTCCCTTCAAAATGTTTTTCGACGTGCCCCTTGTCCAGAGGTGTCCTGATTACACGGGAGTCGGCTTCTTCTTTACCGTTCTTCCGCACTCCTTTTATAATAGTCTGTCCATGCGCTGATTCAAACCCTTGAAATGCAGCCATGAACCTTTGAATGTAGTCCATGTATAACCCCAGTAAAGAGTGGAGGTGGAGGCGGAGGAAGTAAAACCAAAAACCCCCGCCCCCATAAGTGGGGGTGAGATCGAGAGGAAAGAAAAAGACCCCACCCCCGTTAGCCTAGAATGGGAGATCGTCCGACCCAGCTGTTGCGGAGGGAGTATCAACCAAGTCAGGATCAACTGCCGATGCAACCTCACCAGCATTCACCATTAGGCTAAACTCTTTGCAAGATGCATAGAGTTCCGGTTCTTCAACATAGCCAACGCGGCCAAGTATCTTCCAACCGTTCCAGCTACCCATGTCATTCGAGTATTCATCTGTTGTCAAGTGCCAGATACACCCGAAGCTGGGAACTTTGAACACTTTTCCGTTTGCAGTTGCTTGCTGCATCTGGATTTGAGTGTTCCATTGACGAGAAATTTTCAGATTCGTTGACTTCATGTCAATGATTCCTGTCTGCCACAACCCGGTGCTCGGATCTTGAACCTGCACGTAGTGTTGTGCGGAAGTGATAAGCTCATTCCCGTTTTCAAGAATGTCCTTGTTGCCTTCTCGTTTGGCAGCAAGCACCCGTGCATCGTTAGCAGCCAGCTCACCTTTGAACCCACCGCCTTCAAGATACGGGCCGAACTCCAAGAACTTCTTGGTGTAGCCGCAAGGGATAACGCGAACACCATCCTCTGCTTTCCACAAATTCCCCGTGACAGTATTGAATACATCACCGGCTTCTGCGCCTTGAATGTATGCACTGTCCTTCTTTTTCAGTTGCGGAGACACAGGCTGGAGAACCCGAATGAACGGAATCTTCATATCCTCTGCACCAATGTTCTCAGTGCCTGCTCCTGCGTCTTCCATGAACGCGCCCAACATTTCTTCGGGCAACGCGATTTCAGTTGTAGCTTTCTTTGCTACGCTAGTTTGTGCTTCGGCCATTTACTTACTCCTAATCTTGGCTTCAGTTCCAACATACGCCCCAAACATTTCAAGGTCGATTTCCTGACCTGATTGGAGACGTTCTTTCACCCAACCCTTCAGCGTCATCGGATGAACCGATTGCTTCTGCGTTGGATCAAGTCCCTGCCGTGAACAATCATCAAAGAATGCCCCGGCCATGTTGTCCTGACCGCGACTAAACTGAACACTCACTTCGTTCTTAATGATGTCATCTTCACCTATCGACCGGAGGAAGTTATATGCCTCTTCCTTGCGGCTTGCTGGGATGGAGGCATAGACAAACTGCTGCAGGCTGACGGAGTTACCGTCAACGTCTACACGCTCCAAGCCCATTGCTTCCATCTCTGCGGGGATTAGCTCACGAGTTATGCGCTGATACTCTTTCTTGGCATCTTTGGCAGCTTGCTCGTGCTCTTCGAGAAGTGCAGACTGACGCTGCGCCTCCCGGATGAGGTCGGATAACTTTGACCCGCCCTCGGTTTTGACAGAATCAAACGCTGATGCGTCGGCTTCCATCTGTTCGAATAGTCCACCCATTTGGACACTCCTTCTAGCTTCTACGTTTCCGCTTATAGCCCGTCGGCTTTGGTAGTCGGCAGGAACCATCCTCGAAACCTGCCGACTTGACAAGGTATAAGGGACATGCTATCCCATGTCAACTACATTTTTGCAGGGATAAATCGTGGACTATATATACAAAACGCAGCCGTATCAGCATCAGCGCGACGCCTTTGAGCAGAGCCGTGATCGCAGCGTCTTTGCATACTTCATGGAGATGGGCTGCGGCAAATCCAAAGTGCTGATTGACAACGCTGCTTTCCTGTATGAGTCCGGACGCATCAACACTCTGATTGTTGTCGCACCGAAAGGCGTTTACCGCAACTGGGTTCTGAAAGAAGTCCCCATCCATATGCCTGACCGCATCCCGCACCAAGTCTTTACATGGCGCAGCCAAGCCAACAAGACGCAGCAGAAAGAACTGTTGGACGGGCTGAACTATCAAGAGGGTCTGCGTATCCTTGTCGTAAATGTCGAGGCATTCATCAGCACCAAGTGTGTTCAGTATGTGCAGAAGTTTATGCGCGGCAACACAGTCATGTTCGCCGTGGACGAATCAACAACAATCAAAAACCCCAAAGCAAAGCGCACGAAACTTGTGACTAAGATTGCCGAGGCAGCAGACTATCGCCGCATACTGACCGGCTCACCAGTAACACAAAGCCCCATGGATTTGTTTTCGCAGTGCAGCTTCCTAAACAAAAGGCTTCTGGGATACGATAACTTCTATTCGTTCCAAGCCAGATACGCTGTTATGCGGCGTCAGAACATGGGCGCGCACTCGTTCAACAAGATTGTCGGATACCGGAACTTGAACGAACTGTCCGACACTATCAAAAACTTCAGCAGCCGTGTGCTCAAGAAAGACTGCCTCGATCTGCCGGACAAAACATACACCACACGCAGCGTATCGCTCACACCAGAACAGGTTCGCGCATACAACGACATGAAGCGCAACGCGATGCTGATTCTTAACGACGACTTAGTCACCGCAACAGAGGCCATGACACAATTGCTGCGCTTGCAGCAAATCCTGTGCGGCTACGTTCCGGGCGATGATGGCGTCCATGAAATACCAACCCGGCGCATCGACGCTCTGTGCGAAGTGCTGGATGAAATGACAGGCAAGGTAATTATCTGGGCGCGCTTCCGGCGCGACATCGAACAGATTGTCGAACGCCTGCAAAAAGATTACGGGCAAAACTCTGTTGGCTCGTATTACGGGGATACCACAGACGAAGACCGAGAGGCACTGGTTCGGGATTTTCAAGACCCGCATCACGAAACTCGGTTCTTCGTGGGAAACCCGCAAACCGCTGGCTATGGGCTGACGCTCACATCCGCGCATAACGTCGTGTATTATTCAAACGACTTCAATCTTGAAACCCGTGTCCAATCGGAAGACCGTTGTCACCGGATTGGTCAGACACAAAAAGTAACCTACGTAGATCTAATCTCTGAGGGGACTGTGGACGAGCATATCGTCCGCGCCCTTCAGGGTAAGATTAAACTTGCTGGTGCGTCTCTCGGTGAAGAGATGCGTCAGTGGCTTGAAGTTAGAAAGAAGTAAAATGGATACCACGAAATACAAAAGTGTAGCCTTGCCGATTGAGGCGTATGACGCAGTAAAAATGCTGGCAAAAGAAAACCAGCGTAGCATTGCCCGACAGATTAGCTATCTAATCTATCAGGCAAGCCAACGTCCTAGCGACGCCTCCGTGCAGGGTAGCCATCATCGTCATAGCTAACCCACTTTGACTCTGATTCTGGGTGGATGAGCGGTGCTGATCTGCAGCACTGCTCTCCTCCCGGACATTCAGAACACGTCACGGGATCACATGGATCGTCTGTCAGCGACTCCGGTTTGCTGTTCGACCAAAAGAATTGCTTCATAACTGTCCATGGACTCCACATTACACGTCCTCCGTATATAACGCCGCGTGTAAAGCATCTCGCAACACGGTGCTTTTACTTACGCCCCGTGCCACAGCTTCCGCACTCATTAAGTCATAAAGCTTCTTGTCCAAGTCAAAGCTCATTGTGACAGGCTTGTCCATGATTCGCGGCCTGCCCATCTTCGGCTTCTCTTTTGTCTCTTTAACTTTCATTCTTTACTCCATATCGTTGTATTAGTGTCATGCCTACAAGGCACATGTTAACAACACCCTGCGCCGATACCGGCCAGACTGTCAAATCTCCTGTCTTATCTATCGTGCAAATCTCCGCCAGCACACCTTGGTCGGGCTTCTCTGCTGGCCGCAGATACACGAATGGCTCTTCTCGTATCACGGGACTCTCCTCAGTGTCTTGTTTCATCATCCGGCTCCACCATGCTGCCTATTATTTGTGCACGTAACTCACTCAAGGTATCAGCAGGCATATCATTCTCGACATTTTCATTCTTGCTCAATGAAAACGTGACCGCATCTTTCTTGTCTTTGAACACAGCACACAGACGTATGCAAAGGTCTGCGCCCATGTGCCAGAAACCTACGACACCATACCAGCAAATATCGAACGCCTCGTTCTCGTATAGCGGCACAAGCTCTTCGTCCATCGGACAGATCGAAATAATATCCGCCTCCTCAAGAGGCAGCTTATCAATATCGTAGTCATCCTTGGTCGGAAACTTAACTACATCACCCATTATTCCAAGTCCTCCGGCTCCGGGAACAAGCCCTCGCTCTGCGAGAAATTCTTGGCTGGCTCCCACGGTTCTTGAAACTTGAGGCTGTAATATGTCTTGCCAGCCTTGGATGTATTCTTCCATCCGGCAATCTCATACTTCTTGCCATCAATCGTGCACTCGCCCTTGATGTTCGGTGCTTTCGGATTGTCGGTGTTGTTGTTGAACAACACGCCCTTCATATCGTCATCAAAACTTTGGCTCATAAAGCTCTCCTTTGTCTAGCCGTTCCTTCAGATTCCTATAGTGTTGCCATAGACTTGCGGCTCTGGGGTCTCCATCCCAATCCGCTGCCACGGCCTTTTCGTATGCTTCGTCTGCTGCCGCCTTCAGCGACATGACATGCTCCTCACTCATCAGTGTCTCCATCTTTCAATACAGGCATACACACAGCGAACCGCCCTGCGACTGACCACTCATTGTTGCCTGCGTTTATCTTCTCTGCCTCAATCATACAATGCCGGAACCCGACGTTCGGCTCGGCCTCCATCATTCGGTATTGGTGGCTGGGCGTTTTCATCATTATGATTAGAACATATGCGACTTCCATTATCCCTCCCTCTCTATGATATACGTCTTCTCAACCGTGCCGAGTGACGCATTGCCTCGGCTGTGCGCTGGAACCCATACCTGTGCGCCGCTTTTATACTTGCGCCAGTGTCCACGAACTTCGTGCTTCCGACGCGGTTGGTAGTCCCGTGCCACGCCGGAGCCGCAAACCTTTTTCGGAGCGAGCGATATGCGCTGGTATTTATGAGCATCACCCACAACTCCGGATCGGATTTCTCGGTTAGTGACCGTGACTGGTTTCGTTTCAACCGCAGCAGTCTCAAGTGAAGAAAACAACTTAAAGACACTTTGAGATACATACGCACCAAAGTTTTGTCGTATTTCTATCTTATCGTCGTCTTCTTCTTTGTGAAACTGAAACAGAAAAGGAAGCTCTACAAGACTATTGAAGCAAACTATGAGGGGATGAAAATCATTGTCTATCTTTCCCGATAGCAGAAAGGATGTGAAATTCCAGACAAGCATTGACCCAGCGAAGTCTCCTTCGTCATCATACCCCTCGCCCACATACCCCTCGCCCATGTCGTAACAGTGCAAAGAGAACACAACCCCATATTCACGAGCTGGGACATTTACAATAACATTTGAAAAAGGCAAATACTCAGGCGGTTCAAGATGCACCTTTGTATCTTCTGGCGGTTTAAATAAACTGTAGCCGTTCACGTCTGCGAAGACTTCCTCGTCAATCCAAAAAACATGGGCGTGATAGAGGTCTTTACGAAGATGGGAACACATGTTTTTTACAACGCTGCTTTCAAGCCCTTTCTTGTCTTGACTGCCTTCGTCATTTCGTGCGTTTTTAATCATCTTATCATACTGGTATTTAAGGATGTGTTTCATCACTCTCCCCAGCCATCCCGGATTCGCTGTTGCATCTTCTCGCGCATGATTTCATCCAGCTTCTCCGCGTCTTGCATTATCCGGTAAGACATGAACTCGGACACCTTGCCCTCCATCTTGCGGACTCCATGTAGCACCGACGTGTGGTCACGCCCCATCCATCGCCCAATGTGCGACAGCGAATGGCCGACGTTGCGTTGTGCTATGTGGTAGAACGCATGGCGCGGCTCCACAATGTATTGCCGCCGAGACGCACCCAGCATTTCATCATAGTTTACCTTGTAGTGCAGGGCTGTTGCCTGCGCTAATGCTTTCAATGTTATCCTCATCCGTTCTTCACCTTATGAAAAGCCGCCTCGACATCACATGGCGACAGGTCTGAGCCTGTCTTGTCGCTAAATACGGCGGGGTAATCGTTCATATAATCATAAACAAAATCCAGAACAGCGTTCATCACCTGCTCCGCTTCTGAGTAGTCCATCTTAATCATCCTTTCCATTTACTACTGTTTGGATGCCGGACGTTGTATGTCCGGAAGAACATCCGGACACGCAATTGGTCAAGCAGTGAGTGACGCCGCTGCGGGTAACGCTTGCGGCTTTGTTGTTTGTCGTATCGCATAGCTTTGATTGACCGCTTGAACGGGTCGTATCGTTGATGCTCCTGCAACACAGGCATCCAACCTCGACGATATGAGATTGAGTGCCACATCGCCCCATATGCGGGTCGGGTGTATCGAAATACCCTCATTCTGTTTCCTTGTGCATGTATCCAACGTAGGCATTGCTTGTCTCATCGCTCCACGGCTTGACACCAAACACCCAGCCACTGCCAAGCTTGCGGCTCATGCGTTCTAGCCACACCTCCGCGTCGCCGCGAGTCGGGAACAGCCGCCCGTGAAATCCGGGTTCCCGCTTTAACTTCCTACTGATTCCGGCCATTTATCCTCTCCTTCAATTTTGCAACTTTCAAATGTGCCTTGATTAACTGCGCCTTCAAAAGAAGTGCTTTTGCTTGCGCTTTCTTTAGTTTGTTGTGAAGCTTGCCCATCTACACCACCTTCAACGTCACCGAATACCGAGACTTGTCGTCGGTCTCGAACACGCCGGTATCGTAGCTGACCATCAACCCAACAAACAGGTCGTGAAAATCATAGTGATGCATCTGTGCTTGAAACTCTTGTTGGAACGCCCGTGTAAACCGACGCAAGTCCGAATCCCGAAACACTGACACATCCTGCGGCAGGCCATCCTTGCCATAGCTTATGACTTTATATTCCCATTCCATCAGTCACACTCCTTTATTCACAACGCCTAATAGCTTCTAAAACAGCTTCAAATTTGAGCGCGTCATCTGAAAACTGGCGCAACCGGCGCAAAACTTCTTCCTGCGAAAACCCTCGCTGAAAGGCGTTCTCGCCAAACGCAATCTCAAAGACCGCTTCAATAAAGTTATCGTCCCAACCGTCAAACTTCTTTGCCTGCAAATACACATCTAACATCAGTCACACTCCTCCCATGTGAAATCCACACTGCCGAAATCAAAATTTTCGATAGCCAGCGTTTGAAGGTCGTCCTCGTCATCAGTTTCGAAGACGCCTTCCCATTCAATCGTTACCTTGTAGCGTCCCATTTTCACACCGCTTCCCTTTCCTCGGCCAGCAAGGCATCCGCCTCGGCCTGATTGTTTGCCTGATACTCCTCGTAGTCTTCGACTATCTCCCGCCAGACATCCAGCAGCTCGTTCGGAATTGTCTCACTGGGATGCTGGTCGAAGCTTATATCATAGCACTCGTCCGAATCTGGGGTAGCACGGCCAACAAATCCCACACCGCCCTCGTAGTAGTCCAGCGAGAAGTCAAACCCGTGTGTCTCAGCACCACGCTGAAACGCCTGCACTGGCGGAGACCACGCTGTGTTGAAAGATATAAATAGCGTGTGCAGACCATCGGAATTTGACATGAAAAGCGACGACATTGCATCGAACACATCCCATTTGGTGTCCCAGTTTGCGACGCACCAATCATAGTCCCACTCCCCATTGGGCAATGGAACCATGAAGTCTAACAAGGTCTGCTCAAACGAATCAGCTAACCTTTCGCGCATCTTCAACAGAAGGTCTGTGTCCTTGCTGTAAATTGAAACTTGGTTAAAGCAATAATTTGGCATTTCAATCTCCTCTCTACCAGCTTGCTTGATACTCAACATCCCGCCACGAATCACCCGTGTCGGTCTGCATCCACTCAACCACCTTGCGGATGGTCTTCGCATCCTCCGGCGCACGTTCTCGGCACTCGTCGCGCCAATCGTCATCTTGTGACCCAAAGAAAAAACCATCCCTCGGCTCCATCAATGAGGCATCCTTCGCCCACTCGTCCAACTGGTCGGCCAGCCAAAGCAAATCCTCTGGCCTGAATTGAATCGGCTCACAGTTATCCACACCGGCAGCAAAATGCTCCACAATGTGACCATGCAGCCAGTGATTCTTGCGCCAATACAAAACGTCCAGCGTGTATTCGCTTATGTCAAACCCGTCCATCTTTGGTCGTTCGATAGGTTTATACTCGTCCTCAGAATTGCGGCAGAAAGTCGTGTTGAATTTCTTCGCGTGTAAATACATATCCAGTCCCATATCAATACCTCGTCCATACTGTTTCGCCATCATCATCGGCGATGCTATATCCATCTTCAACGCTCACAGTCTTGTTGGTTTCAATAACCTCCAACACACCGGAGTCGTCAGTTTCGTCATTCTCATATACAGGGAACAGGACATGCTTTTCCCAGTCCCCTGTGTGGGTCAAATCATCAAGGTCGGCGTCATCCGGAACCTCAATAACGTAGCTGTTAATGATTTCGCGTGTCTCAATCACTCGATACTGCTTAGTCATATTTTGTGCCTCCATCGTCTGCGTTTACCACCAAGTGCCACTCAACCGGAGCCGAACTAAAATCAAAACCCATCTCGTAAAGAGTGTCGATTACAATCTCACTGATTGCCTTCTTATCGTCCTCGCTCAAATTCGCATTTACATCTATCTGTGCCATCACTCACTTTCCTCATGCTTGGCAATTATTTCCAGAATCCGGTAGGCTGCTTCCCGCAACCTTTCCGGCGATTTGTCAGCAGCGTCACCCTCGTCAATGCACCACTGAATATGTTCAAGCTGCTCCTTGATTTGTTCAATAAGCATCACTCACGTCCCTCCAATGCTGCTCGTCGTGCTGCACGAGCCTGACCGATAGCAATGCGAGCAAGTTCGCGCTGCTGCTCCAGCCAATCAATCTCCATAGCCCAGACCCAAGAATCAAATGACTGCTGGGCAATCACCTCGGATGTGCTGGCTTGTGCCTCGCAACCCGTGACTTGAATCTTGGTGCTATGACCTTTTTCCTGTTCCATATCTTCCTCTCTCATGTTAATGTTCCCACACCATATGGGATTCAGTCATCATAGGAGTAAACCAATGGACGAGTCAACAACTAATTCAATGGAAAATGAAATTAGTATCACCATCACGCCGGAGAGTGACCCATGGGTGAGCGAAGACTCGCCGCCCCTGACGCATGTCGTCGGCAACGAATACGACATGACGTGGCGCAGCGTCTGGATACACGGGCAGAAGCAATCCGTCCGGCTGCTGGAGACCAGCACCGGTATCAAGATTGAGGTGATGAACCGGCTTTGATTACACCCTATAGCTGTTTTCTGTGAGATTTTTGTTCCGCAGAAAATTCTAAACAGGTGTATACTGTATACAAACCGTTTTTTACTCGTAAGTGATTGTTTTTATTACCGGAATCTGTATACACCCAAGTGTATACAAGTGTATACAAAATCTATAGGACATTGATGGCGAACTTTTTTTCACAAATGAAATCAATAACTTATTCTCAGGGAAATAGACTATATGGCTGACCAAAATGTATACACTTCGCAGGAAGTGGCTGTCGAAAAAGACACGAAATCGGCTTTGACCAACCGTCAACGTGAGTTTGCGAAGCTTATTGTGGACGGTGTTTACTCCAACGCGGAGTGCGCGCGGCGCGCCGGATACAGCAAAGACAATGCCGTTGTGTATGCCTATAAACTTCTCAACGGGAAAGACTTCCCGCTTGTCCCGCAATACATTGCCGAACTCCGTGAGGAGCGCGAACGCAAATACGGCGTGACGTTGATAGGCCAACTCAAACGGCTGTCCGATTTGTCGATGAACGCAGAAGAACAAGGCCAGTTTTCGGCGGCGATAAATGCGGAAAAGATTCGCTCGTCGCTGGGTGGCCTTACTGTTGACCGACGCGAGAACCAGCACGTCCACAAATATGACGACATGACCCGTGAGCAAATCATTGCCGAACTGGGCAAGCTTCGCAATGACCACCCCGCAGCATTTATTGAAGGCGACTATGAGGAAGTGAAAGATGGCAGCACCGGAGCGAAATCTGTGGCTCAGATTGAAGGAAAATCTTCCGAAGGGGACACACCACACAAGAATTGAGAATCGCGCTGGAAGCGGTGTCCCTGACGTTTTAATCGCCCATTCAGGCGCGTTCTTCGTAGAATTGAAGTGCATTAAAGGTCATAAGATTAGTCTCAGACCGTCCCAGATTGCTTGGAATACCAGCTTTTCTAGGGCTGGTGGCATATCCTTTATCTTGGTAAACCGCCCCTCGACGCGCGACCTATTTTTGTTTGAGGGGAGGGACGCCTTGCGCCTTGCGGGTTGTGATATCCGAGATTCAAGTCCCGTGTGGCACGGCACAAGCATGAAGACTTGCGCCTCGGAGATGATAAGACTTGCGACTTGCGCCTCTTGCGGCTTGCGACTTGCGCCTTGAATCATTGGAAAAGATTAGCATGAAAAGGGAATCGCGGCGACTAATAAATAGCCGCCGCGTCCGAGGAAACTAGATTGTTAAAAATGAACTTTGCCGTTGCCGTGAGCTGCAATCGCAATTGATTTGCCGCCAACGCTATTGCCGCGACATAGTCCGCAAGCTTGGCATTGCAAGCCGCGAGTGTCAGCCGGGCAAGCAATCTCGTTTTTGGTATCCATCTCGGAATAATCTTTTATGACTCGGAAAGTCCGCGCGCCGTTTGACCATGCTATTTTTGCGCTTTGGATATTGTCCGCGCTAATCATCATCATGTCGCGTCGCACGTCCGCCGAATCAATTCCGGATTGGTGAGTGTATGCGGTATGGCCTTTGGCTTGCCACAAGAGCGAGTCCCAAACATGCGACGGCACTGCAGCCGGGTCACCATAAGTCCCCAATCGCACCATGCGACCAGCCCCTAATTGCGACCGCTTGTTGTGCGTCATTGCCTTGGGATAGTTTCCGGCAAGAAACGACTTGCAGGCAGAAGTCGCGCCTTGCGCGAGTATGACATAGCAAATTCTTTCGTCTGCCGTGCCGCTATCTTTTTCCAGATTCGGCGTTCCTTTATATTCACACTCGCCGCAAATTGAATAGTCCGCGCCGGTTCGATTGTTTTCAACCGGCAGCTTGCCATTGTCAACAAGAATATATGTTTGCAGCATTGCGCCGGTTTTGGCGTTAGCTTTTTTTGGATTGCCCATTGTTGCTAAGACAACAATCGGCTTTCCATCAATTAGGCTTTTGCCCCTATAAATGATTCCTTTGTGCATTGTGCTTTCCTCTATGTAGTTAACCATTGGATAATAACAGGCTGACGCGTGTTGTGCAAGTCCCCTGTTGCGCGTCGCTTGCAACAGGGAAACTTTTGCGAAAAACTTTCCCTTGCGCTTCGCGTGACTTGCGACTTGCGACTTGATAAACATCCGGCTTGCGACTTGAGCATATCAAAAAAACACGCGCGCATAAGAAAAAGGCCGGGTTGCCCCGGCCT
>Ga0213864_10000140_pt1 | contig 30654 bp, 11 predicted proteins | sample PICome_5_FD_160078 | JGI IMG/M metagenome (GOLD analysis project Ga0213864, IMG submission 160078) | Coastal seawater microbial communities near Pivers Island, North Carolina, United States - PICO247 | ecosystem: Environmental > Aquatic > Marine > Coastal | place: USA: North Carolina... | reverse complement strand
GCATGTTTGATTGCTAATCTTCCCTCAGTTGAAGTATGGGTTCGTAAGGAATATCTTACAGATCATCAATCTGGTCACGGTGAATTTGTCAAAGGCGTCTGGGTGTCGTGTAAGTCGATACCTGGACGCACTTTTTATTTTGAGACATATCTGCCAGAGTATGCCGCAATGTACGATAAATTACCTATCAGTGCATTTGTATCAAAACCAAAGACTCCAGATCCCGATATGGATCTTCCTAATCTACAGTTTTGGAACTGTATGGACTATGGTGTAGTCACTGTAAAGAAGCAATTCATCGGTTCGATGGATTTTGAACTCTACACAAGAGACTTTGGAATTCAAAAAGGCACCTATATCTGCACTTTAGATAATTATCACCAGGATCCTGACGTAATTGACTATGCGACAAGTGAAAATCCTGCCGAACATAAGTCACATAACCTCATTGAACTGAATAATGGGCAGTATGCACTGTATCCAAACAACAGAATGAGGATTTTTGACAATAGTTTAACACCTGTCGAACCAAAAATGCCCGATTTTAAGGTTTCGACTCAGTATTATCAGGTTGAGAACGGGTTTGAACGACTTGGAATGGGTCGTGAAGACGAATATTTCTGGAAAACTGCAAAAGAAAGAGAGAATGGATGAAAGAAAAGAGTCTCAGGACGTAAGAAACTACAAATTTGGTGGTTTTCAAGTTAGACCCGTCACTCTTTTAAGACTCATTAGTGAACTTGAAGGGTCTTATCAACTTCTCAAATACATGGGTTTCAAAGAAGACATGGAAACCATGGAAGAAATGAAGTCAAGATACTATAAATTGTACTTCAAGAAGGTCAAAGAGGAAAAACTAAATAATAATCAGGGATAGCAACCCCTCTAAAAGTTCTCAAGGACTTTTGAAGAGGACTCTACGATGCAATTTCTACCCGAAAATGACTTTTTAGATAACCTAGGTGCTCGTCAGCATGAAAAAATGTTGAGAGAAGTGGTCGGAGACCATGTAAACGACATCAAACGTCAAAATATGCTTGCTGAAGAGATTCGCAACGACGAAGATTATGATGATTGGGAGTATGGAACCGAGCCAACTTACTGTAATGGTAATAAATAGGTTCATAATCTGAAAATCATGCCTTTTCATGGCTTCAAAACGCACATCTAGGGCATTTAAAGACATCTCACTGTCTTTTGTACCTCATCCGATCACTGGAGATCTTCCAGTGCTCACTAATGAGCGTACAATCGCACGCTCCGTGCGAAATTTGGTCGAAACTATTCCGACTGAACGGTTTTTTAACCCAGATTTGGGTTCAGATGTCAGAAGTACGTTGTTCGGCTTCTGTGATTACGGTACTGCTGCGATTATTGCCGAACAAATTGAAGAAACCGTCACAAATTATGAGCCAAGAGCCGCAAATTTGAATGTTGAGGTGTTTCCAAGACCAGATGATAACAGTTTTGAGGTGAATGTAATATTTGATATTGTAGGACAAGATTTACCACCACAAAATGTCGCATTCTTACTTGAGGTTACAAGATAAATGCCATTAACAAAGTATACAAATTTAGATTTTGATCAAATTAAGACTTCTATTAAGTCTTATTTGAGAGCAAACTCGAATTTTACAGATTTTGACTTTGAAGGGTCAAACTTTTCAGTCCTAATTGACACTTTAGCATATAACACGTACATTACGGCGTTCAACACCAACATGGTGGTGAATGAATCGTTTATTGACTCTGCCACTTTAAGAGAAAATGTCGTTTCTCTTGCTAGAAACATTGGATATGTTCCAAGGTCAAGGAAATCCGCACAAGCTCAGGTAAGTTTTAATATTGAATTCACAGGAACTAGTCCTACGGTAACTCTTAACAAAGGTTTGGTCACTGTAGGTGCTGTAGATAATTCATCTGTCGTTTTTTCAATTCCAGAAGACATTACTGCGGCTTCATTATTGACAGGTCCCGATATTAACGGAAATGGACCTAGAAGGGCATCCTTTCAAAATATTGATATCTACCAAGGAACACTACTTAGAAAGACCTTCCAGGTCAATGCATCGGTTGATCAGAGATTTATTCTTGATAACCCAGGAATCGATACGAGTTCGATCAGAGTAACCGTCAAAGGACCTCAAGAGACTGTAGGTAGAGAATATAATCAAGTAGAGAACATTATTGATGTAACATCTATTTCCGAAATCTATCTCATTCAAGAAATTTCGGATGAAAGATATGAATTGCTATTTGGTGATGGTATTTTTGGTAAAAAATTGGAAAATGATTCCATCATTGAAGTTTCTTACATTATTTCTGATGGGTCCGCAGGAAATGGAGCTACTAACTTCTCATTTACTGGATCTGTAAAAAATAGCACTGATAATATCTTCTTACCAACCAATACCGTAACTGTAACGACTAATCAGTCCGCAGTAAATGGTTCCAATATTGAACCTATTGAATCAATCAAATATTATGCTCCAAGATTGTACTCTTCTCAGTATAGAGCCGTCACTGCAAAGGATTATGAGGCAATAATTCAAAGAATTTACCCAGATACGGAATCCGTTTCCGTAGTCGGTGGTGAAGAGTTAGATCCTCCCGAATTTGGAACGGTTGTATTGAGTATCAAACCAAAAAATGGTACTTTCTTGTCTGATTTTACAAAAACTCAAATTTTAAGCAGGTTAAAGACTTATTCTGTTGCTGGTGTAAATCAAAGAATTGAAGATCTGAAACTTTTGTATATCGAATTGAATTCGAGTGTATTTTACAATGCAAGTCAAGTTCCAGATGCAAATCAACTGAGAACTGATGTTATTTCCAGTCTGAATAGTTATGCAGACTCGATTGATTTGAATACTTTTGGTGGTAGATTCAAATATAGCAAATTAGTTAAAGTTATTGACGATACAAACAGTGCTATTACTTCTAATATTACGAAAGTGATTATTAGAAGAGATTTGAAAGCACTTTTAAATCAATTTACTCAATATGAAATTTGTTATGGAAACAAATTCCATGTAGTTGCTTCTGGATTCAATATTAAGAGCACAGGATTTACTGTACAAGGATCGGGTGATCTTCTTTACTTTACAGATGTACCAAATGCTGATTTGCAGTCTGGTGCAATCGCAATTGTAAAAGAATCTGACGATGGTCCCGTTGTTATCGTTCCTGCTGCAGGATCAGTCGATTATGTGAAGGGTGAGATTCTAATCAACACTGTTAATATTACATCTACCGTCAAACCAGATGGAATTATTGAAATTCAAGCAGTTCCAGAATCAAATGATGTCATTGGTCTCAAAGACTTGTATTTGCAATTGAATATCGATAATAGCACCATAAATATGGCAAGAGACACCATTACTTCTGGTGAACAAATTTCGGGAGTTGGATTCCCTGTTGCATCTAGTTACACCAACGGACAATTAAGTAGGAAATGATAAACACAAATTCTGTTTTTGACTTTAGAGTAAAGATTCAGGACGTTGTAGATAGCCAACTTCCAGAATTCATCAAAGAGGAAAATCCACTTGTTGTAGATTTTCTAAGTTCTTACTACACGTCTCAGGAATTTGCTGGTGGTCCAGTTGACCTAGGTGAAAATATTGATCAGTATCTAAAATTAGATACTCTGACACCAGACGTTATTGCTGGTATGTCAACGGTAACTGCGGGTATTTCAACCACAGATACTGAAATTTTTGTCACAAATACAAAAGGATTTCCACCCGAATACGGATTAATCAAGTTAGGTGATGAAATTATTACCTATACTGGATTAACCACAAATTCTTTCACTGGATGTGTGCGTGGTTTTTCTGGAGTTACTTCTTATCGTGCTCCAAATAATCCAGAAGAGTTGGTATTTACGCAATCTGTTGCGGAAACTCATGCGGCAGATACTCCAGTACAGAATCTTAGTGCGCTCTTTTTAAAAGAATTCTACAGAAAACTCAAAAAATTATATACACCTGGATTAGAAGATACTAGTTTTACCTCGAATTTAGATGTAAATAATTTTATTAAAGAATCGAAAAGTTTATATCAAAGCAAAGGAACGGAAGAATCAATCAAAATTCTTCTGAAAGTTCTATATGGAATCGATTCCAAGGTAATTGATCTAGAACAGTTTCTTGTAAAACCATCATATGCTGAATATGTTCGTAGAGAAGTTGTAGTTGCAAAACTTATTAGTGGTGATCCTACCAAAATTTCTGGAACAACTCTTTTCCAAGATGCTCAACCAGAAAATGGAATCGGAGCGGCTAGTGGACCAATCTCTGAGGTAGAGATTTTTACTAGAGGAACTACAGATGATATTGGAGTTCAAACATATTATAAAATTTCTCTTTTCATCGGATTTGATGATGAAAGTTTAATTGAGGGTAAATTTAGAATTCCTGGAAGCAGTTTTACGATTGGCAGTCACTCTGCATCTGCACCTGTAATCACAGTAGATTCTACTATTGGTTTTCCAGAAAGTGGGTCATTTAACATTGGTGATGATACGATCACTTATACCGATAAAACAATTACCCAATTCATTGGTTGTAGTGGATTAACACAAAATATCACCCCAAGAACAGAAGTTACGCAAGCTCTTGAAGTTTATGCTTTTGAAGACAATAACTTAGCAAAACCAGTAAGATTTGTTCTTACGGGTGTTTTGAGTAAATTTGAACAGACCGAAGATATTTTTTCGAGTGTAGAAAATTCTAGAATTAACATTAGAAATCTTGGTCAAGTAATTTCTAACGAACAGCAAGACGATAGTTATAGAAAAATCTTTTTTAATTCTTGGATTTACAACACTTCAGCAAGATACTTTGTAACAACCTTTAGTGGATCTACGTTTAACCTATCTTCGCAAATTGATAGATCTAGTTTAAAACTAGGTGACTTTGTTGATATTGTAGAGAGATCTAGTCAAACTATTGCTGCATCAAATCTTGAAGTTGTAAGTGTTAATTTAACTAACAATGCAGTAACTCTTGGTGCTGGAGATTATTCTTCGGTTGTTCCAACGGGAAGATATGACATTAGAAGAAGATTGAATAGAGCTTCTAGTCTTGGAGCTCCTTTATCTGTAGGAGATGATGTTTTAACATCCGATGTTCTCAACACATATATTGAGGATGAAGAATTTGCATATGTTGCTAGTAATTCTTTACCATCCTATGTGATTAGACCAGTAACAACGGAATCTCAAATTTCCGTAGCATCTACACTTACTGGTGCTATTCAAAATTATGATCCTACAAATCTTACATATGATACTATCTCTTTCCAGGATGCAGTTCCATTCTTCACTGGTGATGAAGTATTCTATGAACCATTAGATGGAGCAGATCCAATTGTTGGTTTAAACACTGGAAGTTATTTTGTTGAGGTACAAGCACCACCCAATAATAATAGAATTAAACTTTCCCTGTCAAGATCTTTCTTAGCATCTGGATCTTACATTGGATTTAAACCTTCTAATAGTGGTCCTCATTCCTTTATTCTTGCTGAGCAGAGACAATCAACTATTGAACCTCAAAAAATTCTTAAGAAGTTTCCTCTGTCTCAAGATATTAAGACTGGTACTAGAGAAAAAACTCAACCAGGATCTGTTGGCATCTTAATTAATGGTGTTGAAATTACTAACTATAAAGTTGATGATTCTGTATTCTATGGTCCTTTAAGTAGAGTAGAAGTTTTTAATGGTGGATCTAATTATGATGCATCAAACCCACCTAGAATCATCGTTGATAATCCATCAGTTGCCTCTGGAACAACAGCATTAGTGCAACCAGTTGTTGAGGGTTCGTTTGCAGATATTCTAGTCGATCCTGTCAATTTTGATATTGATAGAGTAGTTTCTATTGATATTGCTGGTGGTAATGGTGAAGGAGCAACTGCATCAGCAACATTAGCATCTGAGTTTAGAGAAGTCTTCTTTAACGCCAATACTCTTACTGAGGGTGGTGGTGTTGATGTAGGTGATAATACAATTACTTTCCTAACACAACATAACTTCCAGACAGGTGATCCTATTGTTTATAACGCATTAGGGACTGCTGCTCTTGGTATTTCTACAAATACCGCAAATGATGCTGTACAAGGATTAACACTTCAAACAGGTAATATCTACTACTCTAAGTTTATCAATAGCAGCACTATTCAGATTCACAATACGAAACTGGATGCTCAGTTGGGCATTAATACAATCGGTATTACAACTGAGAACAACGCTGGACTGATGAAGTTCAGAACTACTAATAAGAAGCTAAAGATTGATAGAATTAATGTCCTTAACCCTGGACAGAGTTATTCTAATAGAAAACTCATTGTTCAGTCAACAGGTATTAATACTGCAAATAATACTATTGTCTTTGATAATCATAACTTTACTAATGGTGACTTTGTAGAGTATGAATACTTTGATACTCCTATCTCTGGACTTTCTACAACGGTTCAGTACAAAGTCTTAAAAATTTCCGACAGAGAGTTTAGAGTTGCAAATGCTGGAGTAGGTGGAACAAATCTTACCGACTTTAATAGAGAAAAATTTGTTTCTCTCGAAACAGTTGGTGTTGGAAGTCATATTTTCAAATATCCAGAGATTACGGTTACTATTAAGGCAGTAACAACTCAATCTACAGAAGGGACATTTACGGCAACTCCAATTGTTCGTGGTCCAATTGTTGATGCATATCTCTATGAACCAGGAACTGATTATGGTTCTGAAATTTTAAATTTCCAAAAAACACCTCAGATCAGGGTTAATAGTGGGACTGGTGCAGAAGTAAGACCAGTCATTCTTAACGGGCAGATTGATAGTGTGTTCGTTCTTAATGGTGGTTCTGGATATACTTCACCACCAGACTTGGAAGTTTCTTCCAATCCTGTTGGAACTGGAACTACTGGTACTGGTGCTAGACTTAGAGCACTTACCAACAATGCGGGTGTAGTTACCTCTGTAGTCGTCCTCTCAAGGGGTTTAAACTACGATTCGAACACAACCACCATTAAGGCTAATTCGGTGGGTTCTGGGGCAATTCTGAACGGTTTCGTGAGACGTTTGGGTGTCAATAAGTTTGCCAAGATTAATGATCCTGGTGGTGAGGTCGTAGTTCCTACTTCAGAACAGGGTCTTGAGTATGCTGCCATTGGATATGGTGTAACTCTAAGAAATGCATTTAGTGATAGTGGTTCTTTCCACTCTCCTATTATTGGTTGGGCATATGATGGAAATCCAATCTATGGTGCTTATGGATATAACGACCCAGAAAGCATTCAGAGTGGTACTAAAAGAGTTGGATCTGGATATACCTCTAATATTTCGTATATCACAAATAGACCCAATTCCACGACTTTCCCATTAGGATTCTTTGTTGATGATTATAGGTTTATTGATTCTGGTGATCTTGACGAATCCAACGGAAGATTTACAATTACCAATGAATTCCCAGAGGGAATTTATGCATATTATGCTACAATTGATGCAAATGGAGATCCTCAATTCCCATTCTTTATTGGAGATTCTTACAGATCCGAAAGCATTAGTGTCAATGTAAATCCTGCTGTTGCCATTGACCAGAGATTTGATTTTAATAATTCCAATCTGATTAGAAATACTTTCCCATATAAAATTGCAGAGGAAAATGCTTCGTATGACTTTGTTATCGAACCATACAAAGTATTCCCTCAAGACTCTATTGTCGATACTGTCGAATCTGGATCTATTCAGTCAATTAGTGTTGCCTCTACTGGAAACGCAAGATATGCGATTGGTGATGCATTAAACTTTGGTGACACGGAATTTGGAACAGGTCTTGCTGCAGAAGTTTCTAAGATTAGTGGTAGATCCATTGTTTCTGTTTCTTCCACGGAGACAATTTATGAGAATGCCATTGTTTCTTGGAAAGACAATCAAACTTTAGAAGTTAATATTAGTCCTAGTTTTATTCTTGATGATGAGGATATTATTAGAATCACTGGAGTTTCTACTTTTGTGGAAAATCTCGATGGATCTCATATTATCAATTCCGAACTACCAACAGGAAAACTCGTAGTTGGAATGGGAACAACAGGTGTTAGTGGAATGACCACTGATATCCAAGTGACTGTAATGCCAGTTTCTATTGGTAGTTCTCTCAGAATATCAAATGAAACTTTTGGTGTATTGAATCAATTTAATGCTGATGGTGTAATTAGAGTTCAAAGATTCCCATCAGAAACTGCTGGTGGTGGAGTTGCACATACCGCAACAGAAAGTGTATCATATTCTCCACAAAGATTTACAATTGCTGTTGAAACACCATATTTTGAGTCTAGAGAACAAGACGAAATTTTCTTTAATCCATTTGAACAAGTTGGTATTGGAATTACTGTTGGATTCTCTACTGTAAGATCTTATCAATTTAATGGCATTACAACAGAAAGAAGTATTCTCACTCAGAATATTTTCCTTGAGGATCATCCATTCGTAACTAACCAACTTATTTCATACTCTGTTGGTCTTGGAACTACTTCTATTGGTGTTTCGACTAGTTCTACAGGAAATATCTTTACTTTACCAAGTTCTGTTTATGCCATCAAGACATCTAAAGATACCATTGGTATTGCGACTGTTCTGAATGGTGATAAAGTATTTTTCCGTGATGTTCAGTACATGAATTTGTATGATTACAAATTCGAAAGTAATTATGATCAAGTAACTGCTGACGTTAAGAAAATTACAGCAACAGTTTCAACTGGTGAAACACATGGTCTTTCAAATAATGATGTAATTCAACTCTCCGTAAATCCTGGTTTTAGTACTGGTGTTGGTGCTGGATCTTCTGTTTCTCTCAAAGTAGTTGAGCAAAAGATACTTGTAAATCCAGTAGCAATTAGCTCTGCTGGAGTTAATACATCTACTAATATTGTTAATAAAACAGATCACCAATATTTTACTGGTGATAAAGTATATTATGAGTCTAATAGTGAAGTTATTGGTGGACTTTCTACTGGTTCATATTATGTCTTTGTGATTGATAAGGATAATTTCAGATTTACCGAAACTAAAAAAGATGCCGTTTCATCTCCCCCAATTTTTGTTAATCTAACTTCCGTTGGTGGAACAGATCAAACACTTTCTTTGGTAAATCCACCACTCAATGTTTTTAGAAATAACGATCTAGTTTTTAACTTAGAAGATCCAACTCTTTCTGGATACAACTTAAAAATCTATTATGATGATGAATTTGACAATCCACTGGTATCTACAGGTCAAACAACTAATTTCCTAGTTTCTTCTTCTGGAACTAATGGAAATGTCGGAGCTGCTCTGACCTTGAGTTTCTCTTCTGGGTTACCAGATATTCTTTACTATAATCTTGATAATGGTGGATTCATTAGCACTTCGGATACTGATGTAACAGGATATAATGAAATTAGATATGAAAACAGCAAGTATAATGGAACTTTTAATGTTACAGGAATCACAAGCACAACTTTTGACATTAATCTTTCCGAAGAGGTAGAAAAATCATCTTATACTGATGATGAATGCGATTCTATCACTTATACAACCACATCTACAACTGCAACTGGTGCTATTGATAGTGTAAAAATTATTTTTGAGGGAATTGGATACAAAACAGTTCCTAACATTTCTAGTATCACTTCCGATTATGGATCTGATGCTTTACTGAGATTAAATTCCGATAATATCGGAAAACTTGAAACAGTAAGACTGCTGACCCCTGGTTTCTCATATCCATCCGATAAAACACTTACACCAACTGCTAGTGTTCCAGACGAATTAACTGTTTCTGATTTTGAAACACTTTCTTCTATCACTGTGATTAGTAGTGGTAAAAATTATTTGACAGCACCTGGAGTTGTCCTATATGACCCATCATCTGATTCTGAGGTATCTGATTTCCAAGGTTCTACGGAACTTTCTGGAAATGCAGTCAGTGCAACTACACTAGTAGGTGGTGTGGAAACTGCTGGTATTAGAATCGATAGAAATCCAGTAGGATTAAAAAATGATGTTGTGTATCGTGCTGTAGCAGTTAATAATGATAATGGAATTTCTATTGTCAGTGTTGCATCTAGCACGGACAATCAAGTTACTTTAAGTCTTTCCACACCTATTCTTGGATTTACCACAGCACCATTTAAAGTTGGTGATGAATTTTTTGTTGAAGGCATTGGGTTGGCATCAACAATTGGAGAAGGTCATAATTCTTCTGATCATGGATATCAATTCTTTACTGTTACTGGATATGATTCTAGTGTTAACCCCAACAAACTCACCTATGATTTGAGTAGTCTGGTTCCTGCAGGGACTAATACAGGAATTGCTGTAACAACCCCTGGACTTTTTGCTAATGTTGTTAAAAAAGAAGATGTTCCAGAATTTGTTGTTAATAAGCAAACCTCACTATTTGTTGAGGGTGAGTTTTTATATCTAAATGATATTATTTTGGTTGGAACAACTGATCTTGTTGTTAGTAGTTTCAATGCTTTAACAGGGAAGTTGAATGTAACTGGAACAACACCAATTAAAAATGGTGACACTTTAACGGGATCTGTAAGTGGTGCAAAATGCACGATCACAGATATTTCTTCCAAAGTTGGTAGTTTTAAAATCGATTCTACCTCTGTTTTCAATACAGGTTGGAACGATGATATTGGAAAACTGAGTGAAGATTTCCAAGTCACAGGAGATAATGATTATTTCCAAAGAATGTCTTACTCTATTCAGAGTGAAAAACCATTTGATGATATTATTAGTTTTGTAAATGATAACGTACATCCATCTGGATATAAGAATTTTGCAGACACTCAAATTAGTCCAAAAGGAAATGTTGGTCTTTCTTTCACAACCGCACAGGAAGAACCATTCTTAGTTCTGGATGTATTTGATGGTGCTAAGAGAGTTGATACAATTAATGACTTTGATTTTGTACTTGATGTCGATGCAACTACAAATACTTCAAAATCAATTGAGTTCATCAATGTAGAAGTTGTAGATTTTATTCTTAATAAGTCAAACAGAGTTATTGGAATCGATGACATCAGCAGTCAGTTCTTGAATGAGGATTCTAATGAACTTCTCAGTTTCATAGATACAGCACTGTTTACTGATGGTAGAAAAACTAACAAGTTTTTAGTTCAACTTGTAGATGTTACTAACGACTCTGAAATGAGTCTTAAGGAAATTGTAATGATTGGCAACAATCAAGATACTTTCCTTCTTGAAAAAGTTGGTCTTGGTGAAACAATTGGTGAACTTGATGGGTTCTTCAATGAAGATACCAATCAGTATTCTCTGAGATTCTCACCTAATGAATCCTTTAATACTGATTATGAAGTTAAACTTCTCCAGACTTTCTTCGATGATGATTCTGCTGGAATTGGATCTCAAAGTATTGGATTTATTGACTTAATTTCCAAAACCTTAGACATTAATGCTGGAGTCGGAACAACTGTTCTTGGATTTAGTACCTCAACAACAGATACTTTCTACACTAGCGTAGAAGTCTTTGATGAGTTGGAAAATGCTGCAGAATATTTCGAATTAGTTCTTTCCCATAATGGCACAGACTCGTATTTAACTGAGATAGCAGCTTTCAATACTAGAGTTGGTTTAAATGGTCTCTCTGGACCATTTATTGGATCTTTCACATCTTCCATTGATTCTGGTGTTGTAAGCCTTGTTTATAACAACAATGGATCTAATGGTGTAAGATTGAGAACCCAAACCATCGGTATTGGAACTACAGCTGCTGGTATTGGAACTTACAGATATGCACTCACTGGAACAGATACTGGAACAGAGAGAACTGGAAGAATTGAATCTAAATTCACTGAAGTAACTGGTGGAACTCCCACTGCTATTGTTGGTATTAACAGCATCACTGATGGATCATTCAAATCCACGGTTAGAGTAAGTATTGGGGAGACTCAAGCCTTACATCAGGTTTATGTATTGAATGATCAAAAAACAAGAGAGAACCTTTATGTTCTCAGTTATCCATATTTTACTGCGAATGATGTTAATGGTATTGGTACTTTCTCAGCAGAATACACTGCCTCTGGAGTAGATCTAAAGTTCCACCCAGATTATAGTGGTGATATTCAGGTTCAGTCTTTTAGTGAAATTATCTATAGAGATCTCGATAATAATGGTGATATTCAAGGTATTGGTGATCTTTCATATGGTGATGTAAACAATAATGTTTCCCAGTCAGTTTATTATGGAATTAATCAAAGAGAGATTCTACAATTTGATGCTAAACATAATGGAGTTGATATTTTTGCTAAGACTTTTGATCCAGCAACAGCAGGTCTTCTTAGCACAACAACTGGCATTTTTACTGTCGAGCATTTCTTCCAAACTGGTGAAGAACTTCAATATAGACCTGGTTCTAACTTAATTGGTGTCGGTGCAACAGGTCTTGTTTATAACACTGGCGTTGGAACTGCAAGACTTCCAGAAAGTGTTTATGCTATTAGAATTAATTCTTCACAATTTAAAGTTGCTATAACAACTACTGCTGCAGCTGCTGGAACTGGGGTATCTTTCAGTGACTTTGGATCTGGAAACAAACATGTTCTTGCGATGGCAAAGAGAAATGAAAAGGCAATTATCACAATTGATGGTATTGTCCAGTCACCCATTTCTAAAACACCATTGTCTGAGCAAACAATGCAGGCAATTGGAGCTGGGACAACAATTATTCAACTCTCTGGAATCTCATCCATTAGACCAGCAGATTTGATTAAAGTGAATGATGAGTATATGCGAGTCAATATTGTTGGACTTGGATCTACCAACACTGATGGTGTTGGTTCTATTGGAACTTTACCTATTGTAGAAGTCGATCGTGGTTTTGTAGGATCTATTTCTACTTCACATAGTCAGTTTGATTCTGTTTCTGTTTATAGGGGAGCATATGATATTACTGACAGTAAAATTAACTTTACTCAAGCACCTATGGGTGCTGGTAGGCAAGATCTTGATGCTAGAGGTTTGACAATTCCAAGATCTAATTTCTCTGGTAGAGTATATTTCAGAAAAGATTATGAATCAAATCTCATATTTGATGATATATCTGATCAGTTTGATGGTGTCACATCTGACTTTACACTCACCTCTGGTGGCAGTAATGTAACTGGCATCGGAACTACAGGTGGAAATGGTCTCTTGTTTATTAACGGTGTTTTCCAACCACCATCAACACCAAACAACACTGATAACAATTTCGAGATTACTGAAGTAGCTGGGATCAGCAGTGTAATATTTACTGGTATTACATCTGTAGGTGGAACTCAAATTATTAATCAAAGTGATATCAACCTCAACCAACTGCCAAGAGGTGGTGTTCCGATTTCTTTCGCATCTACAAATGGTCTAGGATATGCACCATTGCGTCCTTCCACACCAGAAGTATCTGTTGTCTTAGGTCAAATCAATTCAATTACTGGTGTTCCAACTACTGGTACATTCTTAGCAATTTCTGATGCAGCATATGATAATACAACTGGCATTCTTACGGTAACTTCATCTGTTGATCATGAATTGAATACTGGAGATAAAATTGAACTTAAGAATCTCAATTTCACTTGTCCATCTGGTGCTCCGTTTGCTAACAACTACAATTTCCCATCGGCACAAGGCGTAAACTTTGAAATTAGTTCCTTTGTTTATGATAACAGAACTGGACTTGCTACTGTTGGTTTAACGTCCGCACATAACTTTAGAGTTGGTAGACTGGTACATCTTTCCAATATTGGGTTTGCTTGCTCCACTCCACACGGTGGTATTACAACTTCTATCTTCCCAGATGGTAGTTCTGGAAGAAAGGCTGTGGATATCAACAAGTATCCAATTCTTGGCATTGCAGGAACAAACAAATTCTTAGTTAATGTTGGTGTTTCAACAATTGAACACACTTATGTTGGTTCTGGATCTAGTGCTGGAAATGCTTTTGAAGTAAAAGGTGTTGGTCCATATTATGCCACAAGAATTCTTTCCGATACTAAATTTGAAACTCAAGTAGGTGTAGTTACATTTGCCCACACATATAATAGTGGTGGTACATTCGCAAAATGGACTAACGCAGATTTTGGTAGTGGTTATTCTACTATCAGTGCTCCCGATATTACCGTTTTTGAGGATGGTCACACTGGAACGGTTGCAGAAATTTCAGCAACTGTTGGTGCTGGTGGAACATTGGCATTCAGCATTACGAATGCTGGTAGTGGATATACAAATCCAACGATTAGTATTGAAGAACCCCGTTATGATAATCTGGTTGTAGAAGGTGTTTCCAGACTGTCTGTTGGAACAACAACAGTAACTGGTATTGGAATGTCAGTCACTGTCGGCGTATTGGGAATTAACACCTCATTTAACTCCAAACCAATTGTCAATTTCCTATACGATGACACCACTGGACTTTCTACCGTAAGTGCTGTCGGACATGGATTTACCACTGGTGATATTGTTCAATTGAACAATCTCCAGTTTTCACCAAATGCACCAGTTGGATCTGGAGGAACTATCTTCCCCTACACGGATGTAAGTTATGATTATACAGTTCTGCAATTCATTGATGAGAATAGTTTCACAGTAAATATCGGTGCTGCTGCCACTGCTGGAACTTACTTATACACTGCTGGAACTGGTGGTGTGGTACAAACTGGAGTCGGAGCAACTTTATTTGAGGTTCAAAAATTTGATATCACTAAAGTGGGATATTCATTCAGAAGAGGTGATGTTGTAAGAGTCTTGGGAATGACAACTGATCCCAATGCTGGTCAGAATTTCAACGAATTCCAAATTACAATTGATGATACTTTTGAGGATGAATTCTCAGCATGGCAGTTTGGTGAAATGGATTATATTGATGATATCAGTATCTTCCAAGATGGATCTAGAACCAGATTCCCACTTTCCTATAATGATCAACTGATTAGTTTTGAAACTGATAAGAATGATCCAGATTCTGCTGCTATTGATCTTGAATATCTTCTGATTGTGTTCATAAATGGAATTTTGCAGGAACCTGGTGAGGCATATGAGTTTTATGGCGGCACTTCAATTACATTTGCAGAACCACCAGCACCAGAAGATAAAATTTCAATCTATTTCTACAGAGGTTCTGCGGCAGATAGTTTCTTAAACAATATTACAGAAACTATTAAAGTTGGTGATGATATTTTCATGAAGAGAACACCACTTATTGAAAAAAATGATGCGACTCTGACTTTTGACAACCTTTCTCAAGAAAGTAGCCGTATCATTGTTGGAATCAAATCCTCCAGTGAAATTGAAACATCTCTGTACAGAGGTGATGGTGTAAGTACAACTGAACCAAAACCAATTGGTTGGACAAAACAAAAAGTTGATAGATTCCTTGGTGGTGAATTGATTTCTAAGGGAAGAGATTCTATTGAGGCTCAAATCTACCCAACAGCAAAAGTTCTCAAAGATATTACAACATCAGATACTGAAATTTTTGTTGAAGATACTTCATTGTTCCTTGGTGTAGATCCAACTGGTGATCCAGATACCAATTTCGGTGGATTAGTTATTTCTGGATTCTCTACTGCTGGTATTGGATCTACAACAACTGTTCCAACAGAACTAGTTTCTGGAATTATTGATACCGAGGTCAGAGGTTATGCTGGTGTTATCACTGGTATCCAAACGTCTTTTGCAAGACTGGAAGAATTTTATCCATATGATGTTTCGAAGACAATCTATAGAAAGGGATTAAGTCTCATTGATGGATCAAAGAATGATCTTAGAGCAATTTTCTTCAAACCAGATGGAACTAGATTGTATGTTGCTGATCAAAACACTTTAACAATTACCGAATGGACACTTTCCACTGCATTTGAAATTGAGACGGCAACAGTTAATAACAGTAATCAACTTGGAATCAGCACTCAGGTTACACAAATTTATGATCTATATTTCCGTGATGATGGTACTAAACTTTACACCCTTGGCAGAGGTGCTCAAGCACCATTCGTTACTCAACTGAACCAGATTGATCTCTCTGTTGCTTGGGATTTGACCAGTGATACACTTGCAGGTGTTTCCACACAAACAACAGTTGCTAACCAAACTCAGTCCCACAGAGGTTTGCAAGTCGTTGATACTGGAGCTGCCATCATTACAATTTCACCATCGTCACCAGCACTTTACAAGTATGATATGTCTAGTGCCTTTGATATTACTAGTGTTTCCTTTGGTAGTAGTCAAGCACTGACAGACGATGCTGCACCATCTGACTTTGTTATGAGCACAGATGGAACTCAGATGATTGTTCTTGGTGGTGACAGTGAGAAAATCATTGAATATACATTATCTACACCTTACGATGTAACTACCGTAGGTGTTGCTACCACATCACCATTGAGTGTTGGTGCAGGAGCAACAATTTCCATGACCACAAAACCAAACGGTGAAAGAGCATACATTCTCAATAATGCAGGAGTCGGATCTCAATACCACTTCAGCATTCCACCAGCTGGTCTTGGACTCACCTTTGAGTTGGATCTTCAAGATGTCCCAACTCTTGCTGAGAGGCAGCAATTGCTTCAGGGTTATAGAGTTCTGGTATATGACACTGGTGTTGGAACTGGTCTCACCACATTAGTTGGATCCGCAACTTCTGTTGGAATCGGAACAACAAATGTGATTGGTGTTTCTACAGACAAACTCGATAACATCTATGAGGCATACTATACTCAGTTCAGTGGCACGGTTGGAATTATGACATGTCAAGTTGATCCAGATACCAATATTGTTGGTATTGCCACAACTGGAACTTATTTTGAACCAGCAGGAAGAATCTCTTGGGGAAGAATTTCTGGTATTACTAGAAATGATAATCCAATCTCAGTTTCTGTTGATGGCAATGCCTTTGAAGTTGGATTAACTACTTATCCAACGTTCCAAAGAAGAAACATTGGACTCAGAGGTACTGGTGCTCTGAGAAAACAGTAAAAATCACCTTATAAATACAGGAAAACCAAAAAGCTAATAATGTCTGCTATTATTACAGATCAGTTTAGGATTTTGAATGCCGAAAATTTTGTGGCTTCTGTCGCAAATACGGCAAATTCTTATTATGCCTTCATGAGTTTATCTGATCCAACAGCCGCTGGATATGGTAGAACTTCTACTTGGAATGACACTGGTGGACCACCTTTTCCAACAGATAATTTTAATTATTCTAATCATGTCTATGACACAATGCTTTTTGGTAAACGTGTCAATTCTTCTAACACAAGAAGACTGATTAGAAAGGTAAATTGGGTTCAAGGATCCACGTATGATTACTATAGGCACGATTATAGTCCAACATATCCTGCTCAAGTAACTAATTCCAATAGACTTTATGATGCGAATTACTATGTTGTTAATAGTGATTTCCGTGTTTATATTTGTTTAGATAATGGAACTGCTACTGGTATTTCCACTACACCAGCTGCTTCTTTGGATGAACCATCATTCACTGATGTTGAACCAAGTAGAGCAGGAACTAGTGGTGATGGTTACTTGTGGAAATACATGTACACCATTAACCCCAGTGATATTGTTAAATTTGACTCCACTGAGTATATCACTGTTCCAAATGATTGGGCTACCACAACCAATACAGGTATTCAGGCTGTTAGAGACAATGCTAATTCTGAAGTAAATAGTAATCAGATTAAAGTCGTTGCTATTGATGAACCTGGTCTTGGATATCCACAGGTTACTGCAAAAGAGTTCCCTATCTTAGGTGATGGTCAGGGTGGTAAAGTCAGAATCACCACAAACTCTCTTGGGCAAATTATTGAAACTCAGGTTACTGCTGGTGGTAATGGGTATTCTTTCGGAAGAGTGGATCTTTCTAGTGAAAACGCTGGTGTTCAAACGGCAACTTCTGCGTTCGCAAAATTAACACCCATCATTCCACCATCCAAGGGTCACGGTTTTGACGTTTATAAAGAACTTGGTGCTGACAAAGTTCTGATGTATGCAAGATTTGACAACTCCTCTTATGATTTTGCCGATGATACGGTGTTTGCTCAAGTTGGAATTGTTAAGAACCCAACGTTGCTAGGATCTGATACTATTTTCACAGATAATCAGTTTTCTTCGTTGTTCTCAATTAAATACGAGACCCAGAGTGCTGCACAAGATTTGGTCGTTGGTGATAAAATTCAGCAGACAGTGGTGTTGGATCTACAGCAAAAGGAATTGTTGCTTCTTATGATACTGAAACAAAGATCATCAGATATTATCAAGATAGAAGTCTCTATTACAATGCTTCTACTGGAGATGAGACCGATGCCATTAATGTAGGATCCAGATCTCCTGTTATTAACTTCACCTCAAGCTCTAATCCAATCACCAAGACTGGTGGATCTTTTAGTGTCAATGTGGATCAAAACTTTAGTGGAATTACCACAACACTTAATAACGGCAGAGTTGTTAATCTAGGTGTTCAATTCACAAATGGACTTGCAAATCCAGAAATAAATAAAAGGAAAGGTGAAATCATCTACCTTGACAATAGACCTTCTGTAACCAGGAATGAAAGACAGAAGGAAGACGTTAAAATCGTATTAGAGTTCTAATAAAATGCCACAACAGACTAATCTCAACGTCAATCCTTACTATGACGATTTTGATCCTCTCAAGGATTATTATCGTGTGCTTTTCAAACCTGGGTTCCCAATTCAGGCAAGAGAATTAACAACTCTCCAGTCAATTTTACAGAATCAACTAGAAAGTTTTGGCAGTCATATTTTCAAAGAGGGTTCTATTGTCATTCCTGGCAATGTAACATATGACGATCAATTTTATGCGGTAGAAGTTAATTCTTCTCACTTGGGAACGGATGTAAGTGTTTATATTGATAATTTTGTAGGGAAGAGAATTGTTGGGCAAGAGTCTGGTGTTACAGCACAAGTTCAATTCGTGCTTTCTCAGAGTCAGTCCGAGAGAAATAATGTAACTCTTTATGTAAAGTACATTGATTCTGGTAACACAAATAATGCAATTTCATCTTTTAGTGATGGTGAAAATTTAGAAACTCTAGAAGCAGTAGATTACGGAAATACAACAATTCCTACTGGCAATACATTTGCTACATGCATTGCAGAAAATGCTACTTCTATTGGTTCTGCTGCTCATATTGGTGAGGGCATCATGTTCCTTAGAGGAACATTTGTCAGGGTAGATAAGCAAACAATTCTTTTAGATCAATATACTAATCAACCATCTTATAGAGTTGGTTTAATCATTAATGAGACTATTGCTACGGCAAAAAATGATGCGACTCTTTATGATAATGCCAAAGGATTCTCCAATTACACTGCACCAGGTGCGGATAGATTAAAAATTGAATTGGTCCTTGGTAAAAAGAGTATCACCGATACAACAGATGTCAATTTTATTGAACTTTTAAGAGTCGAAACTGGCATTATCAGAAAAATTATCAAGAATACCCAATATAATATTATTCGTGATTATCTTGCTGAGAGAACCTATGATGAGTCTGGTGACTACTCTGTAGAGGATTTTGAACTTGGTATGTTCAATTCTCTAAACGATAGACTTGGTAATGATGGTCTTTACTTTTCCAATCAATCAACATCTCAAGGGAGAACTCCTAATGATGATCTTGCTTGTCTTAAAGTAGGTCCTGGTGTTGCCTATGTCAGAGGTTATGATGTAAGAAAGAATGGCACTACGATTTTAGACGTTAACAAAACAAGAGCAACCAAAGAAGTTAAGGCTTCTGCCGTTGATTTTGAGATGGGCAATCTTCTCAAGCTTAACAATGTCAGTGGTATTCCACAATTTACATCTGCGGTTCAACTCTACGATAATAGAAAAAATAATGGTGCGGGACCAAACGGAACCCAGATTGGTGAGGCAAGAGTCTATACAGTAAAACCAGAAGCGCAGGTCGACACTGAGGAACCAAATTCTACAATTTATGATTGCTATCTGTATGATGTTCAAACATATACAAGACTAGAATTCAATCAGAATCTAAGTGCGGGTGAACTTCCAGATACTGCTTTTATTAGAGGTCTGAGTAGTGGTGCAACTGGATATGCAACAACAGTTGGATCAGGATCTTCTCAGGTTTATGTGAGACAAACTGCAGGTTCTTTTATCCAGGGTGAGTCTATTTCTATTAATGGAATCACTACTACACCAAGAACTGTCAATAATGTCAAACAGTTTGGTTCTGGTGACATTAAAATGGTATATCAAGACACTAGTGCTGTGTCTGGATACAGTACTGATTTTAAAGCAGACGCATCTCTAGACTTTGATGTTCCCTCTGGATTTAGTTTAGTAGATACTATCAGTATTAATCCAACTGGAATCACAACATCTGCTGGTAATAATTTTGCTAATATTAAAGTTGGTGATATTATTAGATATCAAAAGAGTACGCAATCTGTACCGACATTTAATAGAGTAAGTTCTGTTACTGCGAATGGTCTTGTAATGAACCTTGCTGCAGTAAGCAGCATTCCTGGAGTATGTGATGGAACACTCCCATCCTCAACAACCACAACTCAATTTAAACGTGGTAGAGCTACAATTAGAAATGAGGAGCAGGGATTCCTTTATGCTTCCCTGGACGATGGGAACATTGCAACTGTAGATTTTACTGGATCTGATGTTAAAGCAGTTGTAGAGGTAACTGGCAAAACCACAAATGCTAGTGGTGTTCTTACACTTTCTGTTGCTGATGTCACTGGTCTTACTGACATCTTGTTTGAAGCTTTTGATGAAGAAAGATACTCTATCATCTATAGTGACGGTGACGTTGAACCACTTCGTGATGGTAATGTAACAATTTCTTCTAATGTAGTTACATTTAACGGATTAAGAACAAGTCAGTCTAACGTAAATGTAATTGCTACGGTTAGAAAAACTGCCATTCAAAACAAACAGAAAGTTTATAATAGAGTCAGAACTCTTGAGATCACCAGATCCAAGTATAGCAATTCTGGAACTGATCCAAACAACAGCATTAATGATGGACTAACAAAGAGTATTTTCTATGGAACAAGAGTCCAGGACAAAGAAATTTGTTTAAATTATCCAGATGTTGCTAATATTTTTGCCGTATATCAAGCAATCGACGAAAATTCAGTAACTCTTGACACTCTCAACTTCTTTGCTAATGCTGATATTAACGATAGTGTTATCTTAGGAGAAAATCTGATTGGAAGTAGTTCTGGAACTATTGCTAAAGTAGTAACAAAAGCAGCAAACCAAGTTACTTTTGTTTATCTAAATGAAAACAGATTCTCTTTCCAAGAGACTGTTCTTTTCCAAGAGTCTAATGTTATCGCACAGATTCAGTCAACGACTGCTGGAAGATATTCTGACGTAACAAATAGATTTACTTTAGATAAGGGTCAGAAAAATCAATACTATGATTATGCCCGATTAGTCAGAAATGATGGGTATGCTGAACCAAATAGAAAACTGTATGTTGTTTATGATCATTATACAGTTCCATCTAATGATGAAGGTGATATCTTCACTGTCGATAGTTACGATGATGAAAGATTTGCTAAAGATATTCCCAATATTGGTCCACAACGGAAGAGAGCATCGGATACTTTAGACTTTAGACCTAGAGTTGATGTGTATGATCCAGTTTCTGCCACTGCTTCCCCATTTGATTTTAAATCGAGAGTATTTACCGATCAACCAAAACTTCTTCTCGCAGCAAATGAGAGTTCTGTAATTGGATATAATTTCTATCCACCAAGAATTGATAGACTTTATCTGGATAAACTTGGTAACTTTGCTTATGTTGAGGGAGTTCCTGATAGAGATCCAAAACCACCAGAAAAAGTTGGTGATGTGATGCTAATTGCAACACTGTCTCTTTCTGCTTATATCTTCGATATTGATGAAGTAACCATCACAATGGAAGATAACAGAAGATACACCATGCGTGATATCGGACAACTTGAAGATAGGATTGAAGATTTGGAGGAAGTAACTTCACTCAATCTTCTTGAAGTTGAGACACAATCTCTGCAAGTTAGAGATGCAACTGGACTGTCGAGATTTAAGTCTGGATTCTTTGTAGATAACTTTAGAAATGGTGATTTCATTGATCCTAGATCTGTGATGCTTCCAGAAAATAATGAACTCAGACCATTTAGAGATGCGATAACTTTGAATGCTCTCCTTGCGTCCGATGCAAGTGTTCCAAATGCCGAATTGGATTTGAGTGTAGATTTTGATCTTTTGGACTCCAACGTTCAAAAAACTGGTCGTTTAATTACACTGAAATACAATGAAGTTCAATATTTGAGTCAGCCACATGCTACTAAGGTAGAAAATGTAAACCCATTTAACGTTGTTCTTTACAACGGAAGTGTTGATCTCAATCCAAAATCTGATTTCTGGGTAAGAAATCTTTGGGCTCCTTCTGTATCGATCAACATACCCAACCCAAGAAGAGCAGGTTCTGGGTCGTCTAGTGTCAGAGTCGTATCTAACGTAGCAGATAGATTTATGAGATCTAGGAACGTAGAGTTCCGCAGTGTTGGTAATAAACCATATGGAAGATATTATCAATTCCTTGATGGAAATGGTGGTGTTGATTTTGTTCCAAAACTTCTTGAAGTTGAGGGTGTAACTGGTGTATTCCAAGTTGGTGAAACTGTAGTTGGTTCCGTTGATGGTGTAGATATTATCAGATTCAGACTTGCAAGACCTGATCACAAATCAGGAGCATTTGCGACACCATCTGTTTCTTATACAATTAACCCCTACGACAACACAACTACTCTCCCAACCCAGTATTCTCTTGCATCCACAGTATTAAACGTAGATACCTTTGCACTTGCCGCACAGGCTCAAGGTGCTCACTATGGACGTGTTGAGATTGGTTGTAGATTTAGAGGTCTTAATAGTGGTGCTCAGGCAACTCTGTCAAATCTCAGATTGATTGCCGACAATGGTGGTGATCTCATTGGATCTTTCTTCCTCAGCAATCCATTAGCAAGACCTGCTCCAACTGTCAGAATCACCACAGGAACCAAAGAATATAAACTGACAACCAGTGCCACTAACGCAGAACCACTTCCTGGAAGTAAGTTAATTTCCAGTGCAGCCACGCAATACACTGCAAATGGACGTGTTATTACTAGACAGAGAGTATCAGTTCGTTTCTATGATCCCCTGGCACAATCTTTCCTTGTGGAAAAAGAAGGTGCATTTATTACATCTTTGGATGTATTCTTTGCCAATAAAGATCCTGGAAACATTCCTTGCGAAGTTCAACTTCGTACCATGTCACTTGGCACACCAACCACAGATTTGGTTGCTCCATATGCAAGAGTATTGGTAAAACCAGAGGATATTACAACATCATCTAATGCTTCTGTTGCTACGAATATCAAGTTCCCATCCCCAATTTATCTTGAACCAAATAGAGAATATGCTGTAGTTCTTCTTGCTGACACAGATCAGTATGAAGTGTGGGTTGCAGAAATGGGCAAGAAGACAGTTAACTCCAGTGATCTTCCTGCTGCTACTGGTGTTGTCTATGCAACTCAGTATTCTATGGGATCGTTGTTCTTGTCTCAGAACGGGTCTATTTGGACTGCTAATCAATATGAAGATATGACATTTAAGTTATATCGTGCTGATTTCACGTCAAATTCTGGACAGGCATATTTCTACAATCCAAAACTTGATACCAGTAACTCTGGAAGCAGAGAACTTGGAGAGGATCCAATTGAAACCTATCCAAGAAGACTGACCGTTGGTATTGAAACCTATGCGACTGGTGCATCTGGTATTAGCACTCTTGCAATCGGTAGAAAGGTAACCTCCGCATCCAAGTCTTATAACTTTGGATTTGTAGATCAGCAGGGTGGATCTGTTGCTGTTGGTGGTGTTGGAGTATTCACAGGTGGTAGTGGATATGGAACTCCAAGTAACCCAGTTTCTACTTTCAATGTCAATAGCAATGGAAGTGGATTGACACTCAACGTTACAGTTGGTTCAGGAATTAGTAATGTGACTGCCGTTTCTGTTGCATCTTCTGGTTCTGGTTATGTTGTTGGTGACACTGTTGGTCTTACAACCGCAGATGTTGGTGGAACTGGTGACGGTGCTGTTATTACTGTGGATAGTCTCTGGGGTATTGATACACTTTACTTGACCAATGTCCAGGGTGAAAATCTGGTTGTTGGTGCTGGACTTTCTTACTATGACAATAGTGGAAATATTCAGGCAGCAAACGTTGAAGTCACTTCAAGCAACGTAACGACTGGTGATGAAAATGATGGATCTTGGTTCTTTGTTGATCACTACAACCACGGAATGTATGCTGACAACAACAAAGTAACTTTGTCTAAGATTAGACCCAATACACCAGTAAATGCACTATCTGCGAATCTTGGTGTTGATGATGAAGTCATCTCTCTGGGAAGCACAACTGGATTACTGACATTTGAAGGAATTGCCGTTGGTGCTGCTAATACTGGTTACCTTGTTCTCAATGACGAGATCATTGCTTATGATTCTGTGGGTGTCGGTACAGTCGGTGTTCTGGAAAGAGGTGTAGATAATACTCTTACAATTGCTCACCAGACTGGTGATCAAGCACTGAAGTATGAATTGAACGGAGTTTCTTTAAGAAGAATCAATAAGACTCATGATATGGGTTCAATTGAAAGATCTATTGATGGATACTACATCCAAATTGATAGATCAAATAGAGATACGGATGATGCTGCTAATCAAGAACCACAACTTTCGTTTAACACAAATGCTCTTGTTGGTGGAAACCATGCTGAGGCAACTCAAAATGTTCAATTTAACTACATTGCACCAAGTTTCGAAGTTATAACACCTGGTGATCTTACTAGTGTTTCTGCTAACGTCAGAACTGTTAGTGGAACAAGTGTTAATGGAAATGAAGTTTCCTTCTTGGATCAAGGTTTTGAACCAGTTGGAATCAATACTATTAATCAACTTGAAACACCAAGATTGATTGCATCTAAAGTTAATGAAGATGCTAGAACAACTGATCTTCCACGCAGTAAGTCCTTTACAATGGGAGTTCAATTGAACACTGAGACGAACTATCTCTCACCATACATTAACTTGGATCTTGCCAACATTGAACTCTATTCAAACAGAATTGACAATCCAGGATTGAATTATGTAACTGATGGAAGAATCAATTCTGACGATACTGATCCACATTCTGCGATTTATATCTCTAGTCAAGTCGATCTTCAGCAACCAGCTACTTCATTGAGAGTTCTTCTCACCGCCAATAGACCAGCAGAATCTGACTTTAGAGTTCTTTATAAGTTGGTCAGGGCAGACTCTAGTGAAATTGATCAAACATATGAACTCTTCCCAGGATATGAGAATCTCCGTGATACAAATGGTGATGGATATGGGGATGAAGTAATTAACGTTGCTGCTAACACTGGACATCCAGATGCAATAGTTAGACCAAGTTTGACTGTTGATGATTATCTTGAGTATCAATTTACTGCTGATAATCTTGAACAGTTCACTGGATATGTTATTAAGATTATTTCCACTACAACTAATCAATCTAAGGTTCCCATCTTCAGAGACATTAGAACGATTGCATTGGCATGATAAAGGTAGAGGGATATCAAAATCTCTATCGTGATCCAAATAGTGGTGCGATAGTAAATACAGATAGACGGGCATATATCGAATATGTCCGTCAAAGAAATGCTTTGAAAAAACAACAAGAAGAGAAACAAAATTTAGAACAAGAAATTTCTAGTCTTCATGAAGAAGTTGAAGAACTGAAGAAATTAGTTCATGACTTATTAGGTAGATAAATACCAGTATAGGGTGCTTTTCGTTAAATGGCTGCCGTATACGTATCAAATTTGAGTATTAATGTCGGTGCGACATTTAGCCAAACTTTTACTTTGGCTGATGCAACGTCTGACAGTGCATTGGACTTAACTGGATATGCTCATAGTGCAGCACTGAGAAAACATTTTACCGCTACAACAAGCACACCGTTTTTAACGTCAGTGAATGATCCAACCACAGGAGTGATTACTGTGTCTATGGGTTCTAGTTTGACTTCGACATTAACACCTGGAAGATATCTTTATGACTTAGTACTTGACCTTGGCGGCACTAAGACAAGAGCGGTTGAAGGAACAGTCCTTGTTAGAGGAGGAGTAACCAGGTAATGTCATTAAACGTGCGTGTAGGACAACAAAACGCAATTAAAGTATTAACCACTGGAACCACTGGAGGTGGTGCAGGTGGTGGTGGGTCCATCGAAACTCTTTCTGATACCACAATTACCAATAAATTAGACGGTCAGATTTTGATTTATCAAAGTCTTACTGGAAAGTGGATCAATGCTTCATCAGCCACGGCTTTAAACATTGATGGAGGCATCTACTGATGGCAAGTCAAATTAAACTAAAAAGAACGTTAGGTATTGGTTTACCTGATTTACCACCAGTAGGTACAGGTGTAACTGATGGTGAACTAGTATATGTGTATGACACCACCAACGTTGGTGCTGGTGGAACCTACAGAAAACTCTACATTGGTAGTGCTGCTGGTGTTAGCACACTTCCATACCCTGTAGGTGGTCAATACTACATGGAGAGGATGCCTGATGACCTCACTCAGGAAGGTGTTCTGCTGCCAAGAAAAGTTCTTTCGGCAAATGGAAATTCACTAATTGATAGAGTTCAAGTAGGTAGTGGACTCTCTGTTTCTGGTATTTCTACATTTAAGGACGATGTAGTATTCGAAGGAAACGTAGATATTACAGGCGACCTGTCTTTTGACGAATTTACCGCAAGACAGTTTGTTGTAACTGGAGTAGGTACGTTTGATTCTTCCGTATCAATCGGAGTCTCTCTTGGTGTTCCCGATGCTTATATTGCTGCTGGGCTGATAACGTCTTTAGTTGGCACATATGCAACGGTTACACATGTTGATGTAACTGATATTCAAGTATCTGGTGCCTCTAGTGTCACTGGCATTGCAACTTTTGGCAGTGACGTTTATGTTGCTGGTGATTTAAGTGTTGGTGGTGATATTGTATATGACGAAGTAAGTGGTAGAAATATTAATATTACTGGTGTTGGTACTATTGCCAACTTTAATAGTGGTCTAGGAACCATTACCACTCTTGACACTGAGACTTTTGATGCTTCTTCCGCAAACATCACTGGTCTTGCTGTAACTGATATTGTTGGCACTGGTGCAACCATCACGACTATTGATGTCAATGATGGTGATATTCTCAATGCCAAAATTACTGCTGGTGTTGTAACTTCTTTAGTTGGTACATATGCAACAGTAACAGTAGTTGATGTAGAAACTGCAGATATTGTCACTGCCAATATTAATACTGGCATCGTTACTAATCTTTCCGTATCGGGTGTTTCTACATTCAATGGTTCTGTCAATGTCAATGCTGACATGACATTTGATGGTGCTGGTAATAATTTAAGATTGAATGACAATTCAGTTCTTGAATTTGGCACAAATAATGACCTCAATATTTTCCACAACGGTGCTGGAAGTATTATTCGTGATGGTGGAGCTGGTGGTTTATTAATTGATTCCGATCAGGAAATCAAGATTGCGAAAAATGGAACTGGAAATGATTCCATGGCAGTATTTACTGTCGATGGTTCTGCAGAACTTTATTTTGATGGTTCCAAGACCGTTGAGACCACTGGTTATGGTATCTCTGTATTTGGAACGACAAGAACACCACAATTACAGGTTACTGGTGTCTCTACTGTAACTGGTATTGCTACATTCCAGAGTGATGTTTACATTGATGGAAACTTAAACATCACTGGAGACGTTGTTTATGATGAGGTAACTGGTAGAAATATCTTCATCTCTGGTGTTGGCACAATTGCCAATCTTATTACTACTGGCGTCTCTACAATTGCTTCTGCATTTGTACCAGATTTAGATTCTCTTGATGCCAAGATCACAACTGGTCTGGTAACGTCTCTGACAGGCACCTATGCGACGATTACAGACACTCTGACCGTAGGAACGGCAATTACCTTTAGAAGTGGTATCGTCAGTGCTACAACCCTCACAGGTGAGATTGTAAGAGTCGATACTGCCATCTATGACAGCAACAACAATGTAGGTGCTGCTAACTCCATCCTGACAATCTCTGGTGGTAAGTTAATCTGGCAGAACCCTCAAGACGCAAATATCTCCACATCGTTCTCTCCTGGAAATACTTATTACATTGCTGCAAACGGAAGTGATTCTAACGAAGGTGATAGACCAGAAAGACCATGGAGAACACTTGGACATGCCTTAACAAATATCACTGATATTGGTGAGAATGATGTTCTGAATATTGCCGCAGGTGTTTATGAGGAAACTCTTCCACTTACAATTCCCAGAGGTCTGACAGTTAAGGGTGCTGGTCTTCGTGCTACCAAGATCATGCCTACAACTGCCACTAGGCAGAAGGACTGCTTCTTGATGAATGATCGCACGGTCGTCGAAGATCTTACCATCGGTGGTCTCTATTTTGATACTCCTGGTAATCAGGGTTATGCGTTTAAATATGCTCCTGGAATTGCGATCACAACTAGATCTCCATATGTCCAAAGAGTAACCGTTCTAAACTTTGGTAGCAATATCACTGCTGATGATCCATATGGATACGATTCCGCAGATTCTCCACCATCCTCTTATATTGCTGGTGGTGGTGCCTACATCGATGGTTCCGAATGCACTAGTGACTCCTTAGAAGCAGCATTCCTGTTTAACGAATGTACATTCATCGTTCCAAACAGTAAAGCACTTTCCTTCACTAACGGTGCCAGAGTTGAGTTCCTAAACTGCTTCTCTTACTTTGCCGCAACTGGTATTGAGGGTCTGTCTGGTTCTGTTGGATTTGCATCCGATGGTAAGACAAGACTGAGAGCAACTGGTCTTACAACAGACGTTGGAGTTGGTAATACTGTTACCTACTTCGATACTGACGGTGTAACTGGTCTGGCAACTGGTATTGTTGCCAGTGCCGATGCCACTTACTTCAGAATCTCTGGTAAGAGTGAGGGATTCGAAGTTCTCTCAAATAGATCTGCCCAGGCAGTGACCTTCAACGGTGATGCACAACTCTCCACCAACTTCCCCAAATTTGGAACTGCATCTCTGTATCTTGACGGTACAAACGACTCTATCAGTGCTGAGACTTCTGGTGGATTTGGATTTGGAACTGGTGATTTTACTGTTGAGTTCTTCATCAGACCAGATGAAATCACTGGCAAGAAGACTATCTTTGACTTAAGAGATGGTTCCGATTCCGATACTGCTCTTAACATTGTTTCTGTTGGTTCTAGTATTGGTGTTCAAGTAGGTGCTACAACTGCTATCCTAGGTAACACTGGATTGAGCACTGGAACCTATTATCACATTGCTCTTTCTAGACAATCCACATCCACAAAACTGTTCATTGACGGCACACAAGAGGGTTCTACTTACTCAGACAGCAATGACTATGGAAGCACCAAGCCAATGGTCCTTGGTGCCGAATATGACGGTGCTACAGGTGCTTATAAGGGTTATATTGATGAATATAGAGTTGAAAAAGATGTCAGTAAATATACAACAAACTTTACTGCTCCCACTGCAGCACTCTTAGGTGATAGAGATACATCAATCTTGCTGCACTTTGATGGTGCTGCTGGTGTAACCACCACTGCTGATGACATCATCGTCAATCAGGACATTCGCATCGAGCAAGCTGGTGGTGGAATCGGAACCGCAACCAAACTTACCCTTGCAGACTTCAGTCAGTTTGGTGCTGACATGCGTTCTGTTGGTTGTGCTCTTGAATATGGTCAGAAGGGTGTCGTTGCTGATGGTGACGGTGTTACTCTGAGATTCTTCGCAGTCAACTTCAACTTCATCGGTGCTGGAAAAGATTTCAGCAATGATCCTAACCTTGCGATTCAAGCAAACGAAGTTACCGAACTCAACAATGGTGAAGTTTCCTATGTCAGTATTGATCATAAGGGTGACTTTAGAGTTGGTGAGGCATTCTTCGTCGATCAAGAGAATGGAACAGTATCCTTCACTAACCAGGTAACAAGTCTTCAGGCACTCTCTTCTCTGACAATTACCGATGGTGTTAATAGCAGTGTTATCACACCAACCAGTGGTCAGTTTGGAAATGTTACGATTTCTGGAAACAATATTGAAACACTTTCGGGTGATTTAAATATTGATCCCGCAGGATCTGGTGAAGTCAATATTGTTGGAAACGTGAATATTGCTGGTATCTTAACAGCACAGGTTGTTCAGATTGATGCTTTCCAGAAGGGTGATACTTCGATTGCTCTTGATGATTCTGGTTCTGACGGAACTATCAGATTCAATACTGATGGTGTTGAAGGAATGAGACTCACCAACACTCAGTTCTTGGGTGTTGGAACCGATGCTCCTGCTCAGAGACTTCATGTTCAAGGAAATGTCTATACCACTGGTATTGGCACATTCGAGACAGTTGAGACTTCTCGTGGAGATGCATATAGTTTCTATGCTGGTGAAGGTGCTGGAATCAA
>Ga0213864_10000139_pt1 | contig 30795 bp, 26 predicted proteins | sample PICome_5_FD_160078 | JGI IMG/M metagenome (GOLD analysis project Ga0213864, IMG submission 160078) | Coastal seawater microbial communities near Pivers Island, North Carolina, United States - PICO247 | ecosystem: Environmental > Aquatic > Marine > Coastal | place: USA: North Carolina... | reverse complement strand
TAAAGCTGCTAACGTGTTGCCAGAGGCTAGTTGAGCTTTGCCTCGCATATACCAAAAGACTGCTTTTTTTGGCTGTTTTTCAATCACTGCGCTAATCCAGCCGATATAGTTCTGCCGAAGGGGTTTACATGGGGCCAGTTTCAAGCAACCAGCAATTTGATCTAAGGCTAACTGGGTTGATGGCGAAATTCGGTTGGCTTTAATACGCTCAATTGTTGCATCTTGAATGGCTTGGGGAATCGGTTTTTCGCCGACCGCTAAGATATTTTGATAGTGCAAAGCATAAGCTGTTTCTGTAGGGTCAAGATCCATCGCTTTTTTAATGGCGGAAGTCGCCAGTTCAATATCGCCAGCCTGGTTGGCAGCATTGCTTAAAAGGGCTTGAATAGCCGGTGAATTTGGGTGGTGCTGGGCTTCAAAAAAAGCTAAAGATTGATAATTCCCCCATTGTTTTGCTCGTAGCGCTGTTGTCCCGCCGACGATGAGGCAAATGGCTGATATGCTGGCAATGAATTTTTTGGTGTTAATCGTTCTTGGGGGTAGTGAGACTAAAGCAAGGATAATGCCGATAGAAGGAAAGTTATTCCGATGTTCGTAAGCGATGTCCAACGGGAAAATGGTCGATTCCATTAAATGGCCGATAAAAAATAACCCGATACCTAAGGCAAATAAGGGTTGTTTTTTTCTAACGGCAAAGGCAGTGATAATAAGCCCTGCGATAACGATAAACGATATCAGGGTCGTTATCGGCTCAATAAATGAAGTGGAGAGAGCAAAGTCGTCATGAAAAAGCCCAAAGCCATTGATTCTTGGAATGAGAATTAAACTGAGATAAAAAACAACGACACGGCTCTCAGTCAATACCCGTTCCCACATCGTAAAAGGCCGACTTCCGAAACCTCGAGCGGCATAATCAAACGCGTGCCAAGCAACAGCAACAAATAGGGCAACAAGGATAATCGTGCTGAGTATTTTTATGCGAGATGAAAGAGCGTTAAATACCGACCAAGGCGGTTGTTTACTGAAGAATATGGCTTCGATCAATAGGATATAAAGAGGGGTCAGTAAGGCATTTTCCTTGCTGTAAATCGCTAAAATAAAGCTAACACTGGCGGCAATATAATAGATGGGGCTTTTTATTCCGTTTTGCCCTGAGCTTGCTCCACGTGCAGATAAATAGAAGAGCAAACAAAGTAAAGTGAACAAAGTACTTAATGAAGTCATCCGTTGGACGATGTATAGCACACTGGTCAGGTTGATGGGGTGTAAAGCCCAGATAAATGCCACACTGGCTGCAAGCGCCAGTAGAATTTGAGGCGAAGCATCTTGTCGCGCAAGCTTTATTAATTTAAGGCTCAATAAAAAAACCAAGACAGCATTGATGCTGTGTATAGCGATATTAGTGACTTTAAAATGAACCGCATCATAACCACCGGCTACATAATAGTTTAAAGCGAAGGTGCTAATGGCAATGGGGCGTTTTAATGGGCCGGCAAAACCGGCTTTAGAGGCCTCGTAAAGGCTGCTGAATGTCAGTTCATTAAGTCTAAGTAGGGAGTTGTTGGTGATGTTTGTTAAGTCATCAAAAATAAAGGGGCCGTAAAGGCCCGGGTAGTAAATCCAAAAGACACTGAAAACAAGCGTAATTAAAATAAGGTTTTTTGATGTTAAAGGCATTTAAAAAATTTTACAAAAAAAAAGCGGCGTAATGCCGCTTTTTTTACGTCAAACTTCTATTAAGTTCTTGGGCGAAATTTGGGTGGAACAATATCGGTAGCAGTACAGTCTTCGCCTGTTCCTATTGTCCATCGTATGTTAGTCCCAGAACTGCCTATAGGGGTTGGAATGTAATTAAAGCAGCCGCCATCAGCACCCCCTTCTGCTGGCAGACCACCAAGTTTATCTGTACCTGTTCTAAGTTGAACAACAAGTTCAGGTCGATCATCTCCAGTAACTTGGATGCTAATAGCTGATACATATTCGCCTGACACAGTAGCTAACCCAAGAGACGTTGGGTTTAGACTATTATCTGTTAAGCCAGCTAGCGTACCGTTTTCACTCCAGTAGACTTCAATCGCTGTTTTGTATGCGCCTGTAAGTGATGCGCCCTCGCTAACACGTGATTTAATGGTGTAGTCTTGGTAAGCGGGAATCGCTAAAGCCGCTAAAATACCAATGATCGCCACCACGATCATTAATTCAATCAGCGTAAAACCTTTTTGTACGCTTTGTTTCATTGTGTGTATGTTTTTCATGTTTATATCCTTATATAAAAATTAAATAATTTTCTTGCACAGTGTTTAAAGCATTTAGCGCGCCACTTTTGTTTCGTCAATAGAGTAATTGTAACTCATTGATAATAATGATTATTATAAATTCTGATATGACTTTTTTTTTACAGGATTAAAAAAATAAATGCCTTAGGGTCACAAAGTGACGCTGTAGGTCACTTTGTGTCAGTCGTCTAATCCCAGTTTTTTTAATCGGTAACGTAGGGCGCGGAAGGTAATGCCTAATTCTTTTGCAGCAGCTGTTTTGTTCCAGCGTGTTTTTTCTAGTGCGTTAGTAATGGCTTCTTTTTCTAGCGAGCCGAGGTAATCTTCCAAAGGGGCTTCTTTTAATGAGGGTTTGGGCTGAGTTGGCGCAGTTTGTATGGTAGACGGCGTGTTGTTCGAAAGTTGTAGATCTGGTGCGTGAATCAGGTTGTTTTCGCATAAGGTAAAAGCCCGTTCGAGTATGTTTTCAAGCTCACGCACATTGCCGGGAAAGTTATGCTGTTCAAGTGCTTTTAAGGCGTTATCAGTTAGTGATGTTGGTTTGTCGTTATGTCCGCTATTGAATTTTTTTAGCAGGTGAACTGCCAGTTGTTTAATGTCTTCTTTGCGTTCGCGCAGTGGTGGTAAAGGAAGTTCAATGACGTTAATTCTGTAATACAAATCTTGCCGAAAATCGCCATTGGCAACCAGTTGGTTTAAATCCTTATGCGTGGCGCATAAAATTCTAACATCGATGGGGATTTCTTTATCACTGCCGATGGATCTGATGGATTTTTCTTGTATGGCGCGTAATAATTTGACTTGCATGTGTAAGGGCAGGTCGGCAATTTCGTCTAAAAATAAGGTGCCTCCATTTGCGCTTTCAAATAGCCCTTTTTTATCGGCTACCGCGCCGGTAAAGCTGCCTTTTTTATGGCCAAAAAATTCACTTTCCATTAGCTCATGTGGGATGGCACCACAGTTAATGGGTATAAAAGCTTGTTGTGTCCTTGGGCCTTTTTCGTGGAGGAGTCTTGCAACCAGTTCTTTGCCTGTGCCCGATTCACCACTGATGTAAATAGGTGCCTGACTACGGGCCAGTTTGGCTATTTTTCCGCGTACGTTTGCTATGGCAATAGAATCGCCGAGTAAGGTGTCGCGGCTTCGTCGATCAACAGGTGTCTCGGTGTCGTTAATTTTTATGGCTGAACTGACAAGGTTTTTAAGGCTTTTCAGGTCAACAGGTTTGGAAACAAAATCAAAGGCGCCCAGTTTGAGTGCTTTTATAGCGACCTCCATGCTGCCAAAAGCAGTAATAACAGCTGTAGGCAAGCTTGGGAATTGTGTTTGAATGTGTTCAACCAGTTCCAGTCCGTTGCCATCAGGTAGTTGCAGGTCAGTGAGGCAAATGTCGAAATGATGGGTTTTTAGTAGCTGCTTGGCTTCGTTTAAATTTTGCGCGGCTTTGCTTGAAATACCCATACGAGACAAAGTGATGTTAAGGAGTTCTAGAATGTCGGGTTCATCATCGACAATAAGTGCTAGTGCCTGGGTCATTTTGTTTTTAAATGCTATTTGTTTTTAAATGCTATTAAGTGTAAGAATGAAACAACTGCCGCCTTGCGGGTTAGGCTGGTAGCTTAATTTAGCATGATTTAGCTCAGCCAACTGGTTTGAAATGTACAAGCCCAGGCCAGTACCAGAGGGGGAGGTCGTATAAAAGGGCTCAAATATATTTTCCGCAGTGGCTTCACTCATACCGTTGCCCTCATCGGTAACGGAAATAAAGATTTTTTGAGTCATTGGTTGTCGGCCTGCTTGTAGATAAATAACCGATTCCTTGTCGGTCAGCTGGCCGTATTTTAGAGCGTTGCTACAAAGATTGTCGATAATTTGTTTTAGGTGGTTGTTGTCAAATTGAATCGTTTTAATCTCTTCGGAAAGGTGTATTTTTATAGGTGATGTTTGTAGACCAAACTGCTCTTTAAAGCGGCTGTCAAAGTCAGTGAGCCATTTTTGAAGTTCAATGGTTTCGGCAAGGCTTTCTTTTTGCCGTGATAACTGGAGGGTGCTGTTGATAATGCTGTTAACCCGGTTGGTATGATTGTGAATAATATCGAGCAATCGGCGATCTTCTTTTTCAAAGGCGGTGGACTCGGATAATAATTCTTCAGCGTGGCTAATAGCGCCCAGCGGGTTACGAATTTCGTGCGCAATACTGGCTGTTAGCCGGCCTAGTGAGGCCAATTTTCCTTGTTGAACTTGCTGGTCAACAGCTGATAAATCATCAATAAAGATAATAGATGCCTCGTTATCGGGTATAGCGAGTCGGCTGAATTGCAGTTTGGTTTTAGGGGTATTGGGGCCTGTAGCAATGTGGGCGGTATTTTCTACAGGGTTTCTTAACCAGCGAGTAAATAATTGCCAGTATTCGGGCAACAGCTCTGACAAGGGGGTGCCAATGGTGACCGACTGGCCGGATAGTTGGGAAGCGGCTTCATTCGTAAGGCGTACATTGTGGTGTTGATCAACCACAATGATACCGGACTGTAGGTGCTTGATAATGTAGTCGTTAAGTTGCACGAGGCTATCAATCTCACGGCTTTGTAGCTGGGCGATTCTTTCAGAACGTTCGACCCGTTTTGCCAAGACTAAAGCGAGTGCAGCAATCGTGAAAAACGAAGCACTTAAAACGCCAGCGTAGGTGTAGGCTGTTTTCGAAAATGTATTGTTTGTATCAGCATATATTTGTTCGCCAAGCACCGCAAACGTTGCGCAAGCAGCAAAAACCAGCGTGCATTGGCCGCCTGCCAATAAGCCACCTGCCGCAACACTAACAGCAAGCAGAATACCCAAGCCACTGGTGATGCCGCCACTGGCATGCATCAGCAAGGTAAGAAAAATGATGTCGGCGATCATTTTAAATTGCACTTGCCGATGATAAGGAATATAGGGTTTGCGGATAAAGACAGTGCTAAAAAGAGTGAAGGCAAAATACATCAGGCTAACTGCTTGGAAAAGCCTTGCATTGGTTTGTCCAAAAATAGAGGGGCCGGAGTGAGTGACAAACAAAATAAAGAAGGCTGCCGATAAAACGAGTTGATAGGCGTGGAAGACTTTAAGTGTCCGCCAGGCCTGTTTGTTAGGCAAAAGTAAGCTGCCCCCAAATGGACAGGTTTTAACAAATTCGCTGTGTTTCGGTGCAGAATACATAACGTTATTATAGATGCTTGGCTGATTTACATTTCAAAATCTATTAGAATGATCGAAATACGTGACATACAAAATTAATCATAGAGGAATTTGAATGAATTTACATGAATACCAAGCTAAGCAGGTGTTTGCGGAATATGGCGTGCCAGTGCCTGAAGGGAAACCAGCGCAGTCAGTAAAAGAAGCGGTTAATGTGGCAAAGGAACTGGGTGGTGACTGTTGGGTTGTTAAAGCACAAGTTCATGCTGGTGGTCGCGGTAAAGCGGGGGGTGTAAAGCTCTGTAAAGGCATGGATGAAGTTGAGGCGTTTAGCAAGAAGCTGTTAGGCTCACGTTTGGTGACGCCTCAAACAGATGCTGAAGGCTTGCCGATTGAGATGCTAATAATCGAAGAAGTGAAGCCGATTGAGCGCGAGCTTTATATTAGCGCCGTTGTTGATCGTGCTACAAAACGAATTATGTTTATGGCCTCTGAAGCAGGCGGTATGGATATTGAAGAAGTGGCTGAAGAGACACCGGAAAAAATCTTATTAGCCGCCATTGATCCGGTGGCTGGTTTGCAACCTTATCAGTGCCGTAACATTGCCTTTAAAATGGGCTTGAAAGGCAAGCAGATTGGTCAGTTACAAAAAGTGATGGCGGGCATATTGGCCGTTTTTCATGCAAAAGATGCAAGTCAAGTTGAAATTAACCCATTAATTGTTAATGGCGATGGTGATTTGATTGCCTTAGACGCAAAAGTAAATTTAGATGACAATGCCGCTTATCGTCACCCCGATATGGTGGCCATGCGAGATCCTTCACAAGAAGATGAAAAAGAGCATGCGGCTCAACAACACGATCTTAACTACATCACGTTGAATGGCAATATTGGCTGCATGGTGAATGGCGCTGGTTTGGCGATGGCGACAATGGACTTGGTGAAATTAGAAGGTGGTTTCCCTGCTAACTTTTTAGATGTGGGGGGCGGTGCCACGGCTGAACGTGTTGCAGAGGCCTTTAAACTGATTTTGTCTGATGACAAAGTGAAAGTTGTTTTAGTGAATATTTTCGGCGGTATTGTGCGCTGTAATTTAATTGCTGACGGTATTATTCAAGCAGTTAAAGAAGTGGGTGTTCAGGTACCTGTTGTTGTTCGCTTAGAAGGGACTAATGCAGATCAAGGCCGTCAAATTTTGAAAGATTCCGGCCTTGATATTATTGCAGCAGACGATTTAACGCTCGCAGCGCAAGCCGCTGTTAAAGCAGCATCTTAAGTAGGAAAATATAATGAGTATTTTAATTGATAAAGACACCAAAGTCATTTGCCAGGGGTTTACCGGTAAGCAAGGGACGTTTCATTCTGAGCAAGCGTTAGAATATGGTACTCGCCTAGTAGGTGGGGTTACGCCGGGTCGTGGTGGAGAAAAGCACCTGGATCTCCCTGTTTTTAACACGGTTGAAGATGCTGTTAATGCAACAGGTGCAACGGCAACAATGATTTACGTGCCGCCTCCGTTCGCTGCCGATGCAGTTTTAGAAGCAGCATCTGCAGGGATTAAGGTGATTGTTTGCATTACAGAAGGCATTCCTGTGCTTGATATGATGAAAGTGAAAGCGGCGCTTGAACAGTATGACGATGTGGTTTTAATCGGTCCTAACTGTCCGGGTGTTATCACGCCGGGCGAATGTAAAATTGGTATTATGCCGGGCTTTATTCACCAAGCAGGCAGCATTGGCGTGGTATCACGTTCGGGTACCTTAACGTATGAAGCCGTCCATCAAACAACCTCAGCTGGTTTAGGTCAAAGTACATGTGTGGGTATTGGTGGTGACCCAATTCATGGGATGAACTTTATTGATGTTATTTCACGTTTTGAAGCAGATGAAAATACCAAAGGTATTATCATGGTGGGTGAAATTGGAGGAACAGCAGAGGAAGAAGCCGCTGAATACATCAAAAACAACGTCACCAAACCAGTAGTGGGTTACATTGCCGGAGTGACAGCACCCCCAGGGAAGCGTATGGGGCATGCTGGTGCGATTGTTTCTGGTGGACAAGGCACCGCCGAAGCTAAATTTGCCGCTTTAGAAGCAGCGGGTGTTCACATTGTGAAATCACCAACTGAAATGGGCGCGAAAATGAAAGAAATTTTGGGCTAATTTAGCGCTAACATTTATAAGGGTATAAAAAGGGCTGTAAACTAAGCAGCCCTTTTTTATGCTTGCAATAAATTAACAACGAACCTCTTATGAAAATAGCTTTAGTACAATTCAACCCGGTTGTCGGTGACCTAAACGGAAACGCTGATCGAATCATCGAATTTTGTCAGCAAGCCACAAGCGAGAAAGCATTAGCCATCGTGTTTCCTGAGCTGGCCATTACGGGTTATCCCCCTGAAGACTTGCTGTTACGTGATGATTTTATACAACGCGTTGAAAAACAACTTGAACGCATATCATCTGCTTGCCCTTTGTTAACCATTTTGATGGGTTACCCCGAAAAAGGCGAAGGTGTTTTATATAACAGTGTGGCTGTCTTACAAGCGGGAGAATTAGTGGCTAACTACCGCAAACAACAGTTACCTAATTACGGTGTGTTTGATGAAAAACGTTATTTTCAAGCGGGTACGAAAGCCCGTACATTTAAATTAGGCAAGGAGACAGTGGGTCTGAGTGTGTGTGAAGATATATGGAGCGCCTCAGTGTGTGACCAGCTTAAACAATCAGGCGCCTCGCTCATTATCAATTTAAATGCCTCACCTTTTGAAGTTAATAAAAGGTTGAAGCGCGAGGAAACCCTACGGCAGCGTGTTACAGAAACAGGTTTGCCCATTATTTATATTAATCAAGTGGGGGGGCAAGATGAGCTGGCCTTTGATGGTGCATCGTTTGTCATGAATGCTTCAGGGGCTGTTGTGCAGCAACTTCCGGCGTTTGTTGAGGTGATCAGTTATGTGGATGTCGATCATTTACATGATTCAAAAGCGGAGCACTCTTTAAAATATGAGCTGTCTGAATTGGAGTCCATATATCAAGCGCTGGTATTAGGTGTGCGCGATTATGTGATGAAAAATGGCTTTAAAGGAGCGGTACTTGGGTTATCGGGTGGTATAGATTCTGCACTCGTGTTGGCCATTGCAGCAGATGCCTTGGGAGGCGACCGTGTTGAGGTGGTATTGATGCCCTCAAAATACACCGCTGACATGAGTAATGAAGATGCTATTAAGCAAGCGGAAACATTGGGCGTTCATCACCAAACGATTTCCATTGAACCAGCAGTTAATGCGTTTTCTTCCATGCTGCATGATGTTTTTGAAGGGCTTGAGAGCGATGTGACGGAGGAAAATATTCAAGCGCGAAGCCGCGGCGTTTTATTGATGGCGATTTCAAATAAAAAAGGCAAAATGTTACTGACGACGGGTAATAAAAGTGAAATGAGTGTGGGCTATGCAACCTTGTATGGTGATATGGCTGGCGGCTTTGCCCCGATTAAGGACGTCCCCAAAATGATGGTGTATGCCTTGGCTAAATATCGCAACGGGTTGTCACCAGTCATTCCAGAGAGAGTTATAGAGCGGCCACCGTCAGCTGAACTGGCGCCTGATCAAAAAGATGAAGACAGTTTGCCACCGTATCCTGTGCTGGACGATATTCTCGAACGTTATATCGAAAAAGATCAATCACGAAACCAGATATTAGAACAGGGGTATAAACAAGAGGTGGTTGACAAGGTATTGAGACTTGTTGAGCAGAACGAATACAAACGCCGACAAGCGCCGCCGGGCATAAAAGTTACCTCACGCGCTTTTGGTCGTGAACGCAGATTCCCGATAACGTCGGGGTTTAATAAAGTTCTGTTGTCTGACGACTAAAAGCAGACTGTTTTATTTGTCGAGTTCTAAGTACTCCCAAATTTTCTCAGAGGTGGTTTTTTCGTGCGCGTATTTGGGGTTATCCAACGGAGGCAACCCGTTTGGATAGTTTAGGTCATAAATACGTTGCGCGTCGGCGGCTAAATCGTTCATGCCGATGAGTTGATAAGCCTCGATCATTAATAATAATGCCCTTGGTACAGCAGTTGTATGCGGGTATTCCTCGATAATGTGTTTGCCGCGGTTAAGGGCGGCAACATAAGCTTGACGTTTCATATAATAACGAGCAACATTTAAATTATGTAAAGCAATGTTTGATTTAAGTGCAACAATACGCTGCTTGGAATCAGTAGCATATTGGCTGTCTGGGAAGCGTCTTAGGAGTGTTGCAAAATCATCCAAGGACTCAATGGCCGCCCCCGGGTCACGTTGTGACTTGTCAGTTGGCAAGTAGCGTTCCAAAAAACCTATACCGCGATTGAAATTAATGAGCCCCTTTAGATAGTAGATGTAATCTATGTTTACATGACGAGGGTGAATGCGAATAAAGCGGTTGGCCGTTGCCAGGGCGGATTCCGGTTCGTTGTTCTTATAATATGCGTAGGCCAAATCAATTTGTGCTTGCTGGGCATATTGGCCAAAGGGGTAGCGAGACTCAAGACTTTCATAAAGCTCAATGGCGCTGATGTAATTTTCATCATCTAATTCGGCTTTTGCTTCATTGTAAAAGTCAGCAGCTGACCAATTGGCGGTTTCATCAGGTGCATCGATCGGTGTAACTAGATCCATCGTAGAGCAAGCACTTAAAAAAACGAATAAAAGAGCAAGCAAAACTTTTTTTATGGATGGATTGTGAGTCAGAGACATGGGCTAAATAACGAGTTATGAGTAATTAAACAGTTATAATGCCGTAGCACATTAATTATTACAATGTTATTAGCTTGAAAACTGAACAACAAATAGAATTAATCGTCCCTTCGGAAATGGTGGGGTTGAGACTTGACCAGGCCTTGGCAGCATTATGCTCTGAGTATTCGCGTAGTCGTTTGAAGAACTGGCTGAATAGCGGACATATTTTGATTGATGGCGAATCGAAGAGACCACGTGATAAGGTGATAGGGGGTGAAGTCATTGCCATTAATCCGGTTGCAGACACGTCACTGGATATAAAAGCTGAACCCATTAAACTTGATATCATTTACGAAGATGCCTCTATATTGGTGGTGAATAAACCGGCCGGGTTAGTCGTACACCCTGCGGCGGGTAATTGGGATGGGACGTTGCAAAACGCGCTCTTGCACCATGATGCTGACTTGGAAGGGTTGCCGCGTGCTGGGCTTGTGCATCGAATTGATAAAGAAACCAGTGGCCTGTTGATGGTGGCAAAAAACCTCACAGCACATAAAACATTAGTTGACCAATTACAGGCACGCGAGTTTGAGCGTGAATACCTGACAGTCGTTCGCGGCTATATGACGGCAGGTGGAACGATAGATGAGCCGTTGGCTCGGCACCCGACTGATCGAAAAAAATACGCGGTAAAAATGGGTGGTAAAGAAGCGATTACGCATTACCGAGTGGCGAAGCGTTTTGCAAAACATACCTTATTGAAAGTGAAGCTTGAAACGGGGCGTACTCATCAAATTCGTGTTCATATGAGCCATATTAACCATCCGATTGTAGGTGATCAGGTTTATGGCGGTCGATATAAACCAATAGCAGGGGCCAGTGAGTTGTTGAGTGAAACTTTGCGGGGTTTCAAACGCCAAGCCCTGCATGCTGCTCGATTGGGTATTGTTCACCCGGTGACTGGTGAAAACATATCCTGGGAATGTGATATGCCGGCTGATATGCGTCATTTGGTTGAAGTGTTAACACAAGAAATGCCGGTTAAGTAAATTGGGGATGAAATTTATTGCCCCCAATTGGCCTGCACCGCAACAAGTAAAGGCAATAACAACCTGTCGTGACGGAGGCGTAAGTCAAGCAGGTTTTTCAAGTTTTAATTTGGCCATGCATGTTGGTGATGAAGATGACGCGGTGAGTGCCAATAGGTCAGTCTTGAGCGATCAGCTTGGGCTAGCTACAAGCCCTATTTGGTTGGAGCAAATACACGGCGCAAAGGTTGTTGAGTTAAACCCGAATCTAGCTAATCATTTAATTCAGGCGGATGCTTCTATTGCCAGGAGCTCAGGCGTTGTTTGTGCTGTGATGACAGCAGATTGTTTGCCCGTTTTATTGTGTAAAGAAGATGGTTCTGCCGTAGCGGCCATTCATGCCGGCTGGCGTGGGTTGCTAATCGGCGTTATAGAGAATGCCGTGATGCAATTGGGCCAAGCAGAAAATTTAATAGCTTGGTTAGGCCCTGCTATTGGCCCGGGGCATTTTGAGGTAGGTGAAGAAGTTAAACAGGCTTTTGTAAACAAACATTGGTTCATGAAACAGGCTTTTAGGCCGGTAGACTTTTCGCATTATTTGGCGGATTTATATGCGTTGGCAAGAATGACGCTGTTGCAATGTGGTGTAAAAAGCATTTATGGTGGTGAACATTGCACGTATAATCAGCCGAATCAATTTTATTCATATCGGCGTGAACCGATAACGGGCCGAATGGCATCGTTAATTTGGCTGCAACCCTAATTTATTACTCATGACAGTACTCACTTGGATTATCTTATTTACCCTGTTTGGCGGCGCATTAAGTGTTTTAGGTGCTTCGCTAGTGCTTTACTTGCCAAAAAAAATTATTAGTAAAGCCTTGCCATTTGGTGTGAGTTTTGCGACCGGTGCCTTACTGAGTGTTTCTTTTGTAGGCTTGGTACCCCACGCATTGGAAGAAGTAGGTCATGGTCATTTTCATACTTTGTCTATCACCATATTAGGCGGCTTGATGTTTTTCTTTGTGTTGGAAAAAATGGTCTTATGGCGACATTGTCATCATGATGATTGTGAAGGGCATGTGGATGTTCATAAGCATAGCCATAAATCAGCCGGCACGCTGATTTTAGTGGGTGATAGCGTGCATAATTTTGTAGATGGTGTGTTGATCGCGGCAGCCTTTTTGACGGATATTCATTTGGGTGTGGTGACGGCTTTGGCGGTGACAACGCACGAAATTCCTCAGGAAATAGGTGATTTTGCGATTTTATTGCAAAGTGGTTTTTCACGTAAAAAAGCGATTCTCTATAATGTTGTTTCAAGTTTGGCAACGTTAGTTGGCGGTTTGATAGCCTATTTTTGGTTAGCTGATTTTGAACATATTTTGCCTTATGTTTTAGCTTTTGCCGCAGCTAGCTTTATTTATATAGCCGTTGCCGATTTAATTCCAACCCTACACAAACGGGTCAGTCCAGCGGCGGCGATAGAGCAAATTTTATTGATGGTAGCCGGAATTGCTTTGATTGGATGGCTGCATGGCTTCATTCATTAACATTTGCTGGTAGCCCTTAGGGATTGAAAAAACGCTGTTTTACCCCCATTAATTAAGCATCAAATTAATTTAATGAGGATTGAAATATGCGAATGGATAAACTGACGAGCCAGTTTCAAGTAGCACTTTCAGAAGCGCAAAGCTTAGCGTTAGGTAAAGATCATCAGTTTATAGAGCCAGCACATTTGTTGGTTGCTATGCTTGATCAGGACGGTGCAAATATACGCCACTTACTGCAATTAGCAGGGGTGAATGTTAATCAATTACGTTCCGATTTGGGTGAAACCCTTGATCGGACAGCCACGGTTGAAGGAGATGCTGGCGATGTTCAAGTGTCTCAAGAGTTAGGTCGGCTGCTGAATATCACAGATAAACTCGCCCAGAAGCGTAAAGATGCCTACATTTCAAGTGAGCTATTTCTGTTGGCGGCACTAGAAGATAAAGGAAGTGCTGGAAAGGCGTTGCAAGCAGCGGGTGCGACGAAAAGCGTGCTCGAAAAAGCGATAGAGGATCTACGAGGTGGCGAAGCGGTTAATGATCAAAACGCGGAAGAAAACCGCCAAGCGCTAGAAAAATACAGCATCGATTTAACTGAACGTGCAGAACAAGGCAAGCTTGATCCTGTGATTGGCCGTGATGAAGAAATTCGACGCACCATACAGGTGTTGCAACGCCGTACCAAAAATAACCCTGTGCTGATTGGTGAACCGGGTGTGGGTAAAACAGCCATTGTCGAGGGGCTGGCCCAACGTATTGTGAACGGCGAGGTGCCTGAGAATTTAAAATCAAAACGATTATTATCGTTAGATATGGCGGCATTGATTGCGGGTGCGAAATTTCGGGGTGAATTTGAAGAACGATTAAAAGCCGTGTTGAATGACGTGTCCAAACAAGAAGGGCAAGTCATTTTATTTATTGACGAATTGCATACCATGGTGGGAGCAGGTAAAGGTGATGGCGCGATGGATGCGGGTAACATGCTGAAACCTGCTTTGGCGCGAGGCGACTTGCATTGCGTGGGGGCAACGACGTTAGATGAATACCGTCAATATATAGAGAAAGATGCTGCTTTGGAACGCCGTTTCCAAAAAGTATTGGTCGATGAACCCAGTGTTGAAGATACCATTGCTATTTTACGTGGGTTAAAAGAACGTTATGAAGTACATCACAGTGTTGATGTGACAGATCCAGCGATTGTCTCAGCGGCTGTGCTGTCACATCGATATATTACAGATCGGCAGCTTCCTGACAAAGCGATAGATTTAATTGATGAGTCGGCCAGTCGTATTCGTATGGAAATTGATTCAAAACCCGAATCCATGGATCGACTAGAGCGTCGTTTAATCCAGTTAAAAATTGAACGCGAAGCACTTAAAAAAGAATCTGATGAAGCATCTTTAAAACGTTTGCAGTTACTCGAAAGTGAAATTAACGAACTGGAAAAAGAGTATGCTGATTTAGAAGAAGTATGGAAATCTGAAAAAGCGGCAATGCAGGGTAGCGCTCAACACAAAGAAGAGTTAGAGCGCGTTAGGCTTGAAATGGAAACGGCACGGCGGGCTGGCGATTTAACACGCATGTCTGAACTGCAGTATGGTGAAATACCTCGTTTAGAAAAAGCCATTCAAGAGGCTGAAAATGCTGGCGACGAACAAGAATTTAGTTTGCTCAGAAATAAAGTAACGGAAGAAGAAATCGCCGAGGTAGTGTCTAAATGGACAGGAATACCGGTATCGAAAATGTTAGAGGGCGAGCGCGAAAAACTGCTTCAAATGGAAGAGGGCTTGGGCACGCGCGTAATCGGCCAAGAAGAAGCGGTTAAAGCCGTTAGTGATGCGATACGTCGTTCACGAGCTGGTTTGTCAGACCCTAACCGACCCAATGGCTCCTTCTTGTTCTTGGGCCCAACGGGTGTTGGTAAAACTGAATTATGTAAAGCATTGGCTGAATTTTTATTTGATACCGAAGAGGCGATTGTCCGAGTTGATATGTCTGAATTTATGGAGAAACACTCCGTGGCACGTTTAATTGGTGCGCCTCCCGGTTATGTCGGTTATGAAGAAGGCGGGTACCTGACGGAAGCCATTCGACGAAGACCTTATAGCGTTATTTTGATGGATGAAGTAGAAAAAGCACACCCGGATGTGTTCAATATTTTATTGCAAGTCTTGGATGATGGCCGCTTAACCGATGGTCAAGGTCGAACAGTGGATTTCAGAAATACAGTGATTGTGATGACATCGAATTTAGGTTCTGACCGTATTCAGGAATTGGCAGGTGAGTCAAATTACGATGAAATGAAAAAATCGGTCATGGAGGTGGTGGGCAGTCACTTTCGTCCAGAATTTATTAATCGAATCGATGAATCGGTGGTTTTCCATCCGTTGGGGCGTGCACAAATTAGGGCGATTACGACGATTCAGGTGGATATTTTACGCCAACGTTTGCAGGAACGTGAGATTGAGTTGAAGGTGTCTGATGAAGCGCTTGATAATTTAGGTGAGGCTGGGTTCGACCCCGTTTATGGCGCAAGACCCTTGAAGCGTGCGATTCAACAACGTCTGGAAAATGCTTTGGCACAAGATTTGTTGTCTGGGAAGTTCATGCCGGGTGACATCATTAGCATCGAGCTTGCCGGCGAAGCAGATGGTGCTCGGTTGATCTTTAAAAAATCTGAATAAGCGGTACGTTAGAGAGGTATCAACGGTGGTTATTCGAGCAAAGAATAATCACCGTTTTTTTAACAACGAAATGAGCTTTATCGTGGGCAAATGACCCGATAGGTGAGATTAAATGAGTGACACACCATCACAGCGCTTGGTCCAAGTACTCTTCTGGCCTGATAAGATACAAACTGTTACCCCTTATTTTCTTGGCCATAGACTTCGCGGCGGTGGCAATTGAAGAGATGTCTGCTTCGTTTCGAATGCCATCAAAATCATGTGCTCGAAGTGCGCCAATTGATATGGATAAAAGCGGGAAAAAGACAGGCTTAGCATGTCTATCGAGGCCCTTTATTCCGGAGATAGACAAATGTTCTTCAGAGTAGAAAAGACCCAGCGATTTTTCAAAGTCGGCTAGAATGTTATCACATCGTGTTTTCCAATCAGAACTACTGTAAATAACAACAAAATCATCCCCGCCAATATGCCCAACGAAGTCGTTATTTTCACAGCTGTGTTGACACAATAATTCACTCACTTTTCGGATAACTTCATCGCCTTTACTGAAGCCGTAGGTGTCGTTGTATGGTTTGAAATGATCAAGATCAAAGTAACAGACGGTAAAATTTTCAGCGCTATCAATGAAAGAACTGATTTGCTGGCTGATCGGGACATTGCCTGGCAAGTTGCTAAGCGGATTCATGTGTTTAGCAAAGCTTATTTTCATTTCTGTCAGGTCTTTTAACAGGTCAATGTAATTCCCCATGCCCTTGTATAAGTCGTGTTCAGTGATGATGAATGGGCTCAAGAGGGGTTAATAGTTTTTCAACAGTTTGCGCGCTGCGAATGCTGTTGTAAGGTCTACTGATTTCTTCTCGTCTTTTGGACAGCAGCCCGGGTTTTAATGACCGTGTTGGCTGATAAGCTGGGCGGGCAAAGTAATAGCCTTGTACAAGGTCCATGCCCAAGCGCTCGCTGGTTAAATATTCTTTGCGCTGTTCTATACCCTCGGCAATAACGCGGCAGTTGACGCCTTTGGTAATATCAATAATCGATTGGACAAATTGTTGTTTGTGCTTGTCTTCATGAATATTTTGTAGAAAGTGTCGGTCGATTTTAACAAAGTCTGGTTTAATTTCGGACCAAGTTCTTAAGCCTGAGTGCCCAGCACCGAGATCATCGATGGCGATTGAAAACCCCATGTTTTGATAATGTTGTGTTGCATTGACCATCAAGCTGTAATCGTCAATGGGGTGTTGTTCGGTCAGTTCTATCACGATTTGTTTGCTGTCAATGCCGGCTCGCTTTAAGTAATCAAGGGTATGGCCATGCTGGTAGTCTTTATATAACAGTATTTCGGGGATGGTATTGAGAAATAGTCTTTTATTGAGTTTTAACTGGGTATACCGTTCGATGGTGACCTTGCGGCATAATAGGTCTAATTCAGCCAGGCGCCCGTGTTTGGCGGCAGTTTCAAATAAATTAAAGGGTAAATGTAAGGGACTGTTGGAAGGCCCTCTAATTAATCCCTCGTAACCATGAATAGCGTTGTTTGCAAGCGATATAATGGGTTGGAAAACCGGGGTGATTGAAGCATTCTTCAGGATATTATGTAAAGATTGTTCTAAAGAGGCCTCTAATTCTGTCATATTAATCGTTGTCGCATAAGCTTGGTGTGAGTATCTAACAGAGTCTAGGATAATTAAAGGGTATTAATGTGACAATTCAATGACAATGATTGATTGAGGGGCTTGTGCTGTATGGCCAGTGCTGATGCGATGTCATTAAACCGTCATAATGTCAGTGTAATGTGCTATTGAATAATAATTGAACAAATCCAATGAAAAAAATGAACGTTTTACTTGTAGAAGATGACGAGGATATTGGGGAGATGCTGCAGCTCTCCCTTAGCTCAAATAAGATTGACGTCATTTGGTGTGCTGATGTAATGAGAGCGCAAGAATCTTTACGCGATTCTACACCAGATATCATTCTGCTCGACTGGATGTTGCCGGGCATCAGCGGTCCCGATTGGGTGAAATTCTTGAAAAACCAAGAAGAAAATAAGCGCATTCCCATCATCATGCTGACCGCACGAAGTGCTGAAGATGACAAAGTTTCTGGCTTGGATACCGGTGCGGATGACTACGTCACAAAGCCCTTTTCTGTTCAAGAGCTCATTGCCAGAATGAAGGCGGTATTGAGACGCACTGGTGCTAAAACTGATACAGAGGTCATTTCTATAGGTCCTTTATTTATAGAGCCGAGCAGTCATCGTGTCGCCTTAAATAATATAGATGTCATGATGAGCCCAACAGAATATAAATTACTGTATTTTTTTGCCTCTAACCCAAATAAAGTTTTTTCACGCAATCAGTTGTTGGACAATGTTTGGGGGGATAATGTATACGTGGAAGATCGTACCGTTGATGTTCATATCCGGCGCCTAAGACGCATTTTGGATGCGCAGGGCTGTGCAGATTTGGTCCAAACAGTACGTGGTTTTGGCTATAAACTGGTGGGCCCCACTCCGTGAAGACAGATATAAAATACGATCGTAATATACTGCTGATTTGTTTGGCATTTGTTATAACGTTTGGCGTGGTTGCGGGTTATCCTGCAGAGTTTTTAGCAGTTTTTTTGTTAGCCTATATCGCCGTTCAATATGCTCGACTAAAGACACTGTATCAATGGGCACGCTTTTCGGAGCCTAAAGAAACTCCCTTTGAAAAAGGTTTGTTCGGTCAGCTTGCTGAGCTTATTCACCATTCTACAAAACAGCGTTTAGTGGAAAAAGAAAGTGTTAAATACCAACTGGATCGTTTCAAGAAACTGATTTCAGTTTTCCCTGATGGCGTTGTTATTTTGTCATTAAAGAATGAAATTCAATGGTTTAATGATCAGGCCTCTCGCTTGCTTATTTTGAAAAAAGAAGATACAGGGCAGTTGATTAATCATTTAGTGCGGCATCCGCGTTTTACGCATTTTCTGAAAAACTTTAAAGATGATGATGTGATTGTCATGGAGGCCCCTTCAGCGGAAGCAAATTGGTCGGCAGAAAAGATTGAAATTCGTCTGTTGCCCTACGGTGATGATGAGCGGTTATTGCTCATTCGTGATGTCACCAAAGTTGAGCGAGCTAATCAGGTAAGAAAAGATTTCGTCTCAAATGCGTCACATGAATTAAGAACTCCGCTGACGGTGATGAAAGGGTATGTGGAAATGCTCCTGGCCTCATCTTCTGATGAGACGGTGCAGGTGGCCTCGCTAAAAAAAGTAGATCAGCAAGTGATTAAAATGCAAACGATGATCGAAGAGCTGTTGGCGCTGAGTCGTCTGGAAGAAGGGAAGGTGGATGATTCTCAAACCTCCATTAATCTTCGTGGATTGTGTGAGCAAATTAAGGCTGAATTTCAATCAGCGGCGGACAAGCGTAAACAGGCTTTAATTTTCGATATTCCCAAAACGCTGAATATAAAAGCGAATAAAGCCTCATTGTTAACGATAATGAGAAATCTGGTGGGGAATGCAATCAATTACTCTGATGAAAAAGGAGAAATTCGAATTGGCTGGTTGGTAGATCATCAAGGTCAGGGTTCTTTGTTTGTAAAAGACAAAGGGAGCGGTATAGCCCCAAGGCATTTAACCAGATTAACGGAACGTTTTTACCGGGTTGCCGAAAATAATGTCAAGAATAAAACCGGCACGGGCCTTGGTTTGGCCATTGTTAAGCACGAATTGGATAGGCACGAGGCGCGCCTTGTAATTGATAGCCAAGAGGGTGAAGGTAGCTGCTTTCAGTGTGTTTTTCCAGCTGAGCGATTTTAAACGGTTGCTGCTGTCATCAAATTGACATATTGAATTCGTTATAATGCCACTATATTGGCATCGGGGTGGAGCAGGTGCTTTGTCAGGTATTCAACAAATTGGAAAAATTATGAAAATTATGAAAATTATGAAAATTATGAAAATGAAGAAATTGTTAGCGTTAGGCTTATTGGGTTTGTCGATTGGTACGTCCGCTCATGCAGCAAAAGTTGAAGGAACAGGGTCAAGCTTTGCTTATTTAGCCTACACAACATGGAGCAAAGCCTATTACGGTGAAACTGGTGGTCAAGTTAACTACACGCCGACCGGTAGTGGATCGGGGATTAAAGAAGTAACGGCTCGTCACGTTGACTTTGGTGGCTCTGACAAGCCATTAAAAACGTCTGCATTAAATAAAGCGGGTTTAATTCAGTTTCCAACGGCAATAGGTGCGGTAACTTTTGCTTACAATGTTGACGGTGTCAGCGGCTTAAAATTAAGTGAAGAAGCGATAGCCGGCATCATGTTGGGTAAAATTAAATATTGGGATGATGTATTGATCGCTAAAGACAATGTGGGTCTTAAGTTGCCACATAAAGAAATTTTATTTGTTCACCGCAGTGACAAGTCGGGCACAACGTTTGCTTTTACGTACTACTTGAGCAAAATGAACAAAGAATGGCGTGAAACGATTGGTGCTAAGAAAGTCATTGCATGGCCTTCTCAAAACCGTATTGCTGGTAAAGGTAACTTTGGCGTAGCAACAGCAATTAAAAACAACGCGTTTTCAATTGGCTATGTTGATTATGCAGACGCTAAAAAGAACGGCTTAGATGTGGCGATTATCGAAAATCGCGAAAAAGTGTTTGTTAAAGCTGAACCAGAAACGTTTGAAGCAGCAGCGGTTTATGCTGACCTGGATCCGAAAAAAGACTTTTATGCCAATATCGCGTACCCACCTAAAGGTTACCCAGTTGTAACGGCTACGTTTGCTTTAACACCTCAAGAAGGTGAAAACTCAAAAGAAGTGATTAAGTTTTTTGAGTACGCATTAACTAAAAAGAATAAAGCCATAGAGTCAGTTGGTTATGTTGCATTACCTGAAGCGGTTATTGAAAAAATTCAAGCGTATTGGGCTGAAAAAGGTTTAAAATGACCTTAGGTTTTTTAGTCTCCAAAAAAAAGCCCGACCAGCACTTTTGCTGGAAGGGCTTTTTTTTAATAAGAAAGGCAGGTGATGGAATTAATCTTTAAAAAAATTGCTCAGCTTAGTGCAAGTTTGGTTTTTGTTATTCTGGCAGCGACGACAATAGTCTTGTATTTGTCTGCAAAACCGGCAATAGAAGAGTTTGGGCTTAAGTTTTTGATAGAGCCTCGTTGGGGTGCTCAGGAGAAAGTCGAGCCGCCTGCTGTCGTTGAAAAAAGTGATCTAAAGCAGCTAGAGAAGTCTGCTGATATTCAAACTGATGATGACTTTATAGAAGATGAGGAAGACTTCATTATGGATGATGAAGATGACTTTATCTTTGATGATGACATGGAGTCAGATTCTAATCGAAATAAAACGATTTATGGTGCTTTGGTGCCAATAGTCGGTACAGTATTTTCTACCTTGATTGCAATGTTGTTTTCTATCCCATTAGCGCTAGGTATCGCTGTCTTTTTATCAGAAATTGCACCAAGCGCACTGGCCAAACCCGTTGGGGTTGCTATTGAACTGTTGGCCTCTATACCGAGTATTATTTATGGTATGTGGGGTTTATTTTATTTTGGGCCTTTTATAGCAAGTTTATTTGGTGGGAATACGGTTTCTTTGTTGGTGGCGGGTCTGGTTTTAGGAATTATGGTCATTCCATTTATGGCGGCGCTTAGTCGTGATGCGATTGCAACTGTGCCGGATATGTTGAAAGAATCTGCTTACGCAATGGGTGCGACCAAATTAGAAGTGATTAAAGACGTTGTCTTTCCTTATGCAAAAACGGGCATCATCGGTTCAATCATTTTGTCTTTTGGCCGAGCTTTAGGGGAGACCATGGCCGTTGCCTTTGTGATTGGTGGTGTCTATCAATTTGCCGAGAAAGTGACTGATCCAACTAACTCTATCCCGGTGGTATTGGCGAATAGCTTTGCAGAGTCCAGCGGATTGAGTTTATCAGTGTTGTTCTACTTAGCGCTGATCTTATTTGTTTTAAGCTTTGGGGTCATCGCGATCGCGAAGTTTTATTTCTTGAGAAGAAAATAATGCGCTTAATACTGAATCGTATATTCCTTATTTTTTCAACGTTTGCTGCGCTCGTCGGCTTGTTTTTCCTAGGTTGGATCTTGTTTACACTTTGTGTAAAGGGCTTATCGGGCCTAAGCCTTGATGTCTTTACAAAAGATCTTATAAATGGCGGTTTGCGAAACGTGATTGTTGGTCAAATGATGATGTCCGGCGTGGCGACAATGATTGGAATACCGGTTGGTATTCTCGCGGGCATTTATTTGCAAGAATATGGCGGTAATTCAAAAACCACCGAGTTTATTCGTGATCTCAGTGATGTGATGATGTCCGCTCCCTCTATTGTTGTAGGCACTTTTGTCTATGCTATTGTTGTCGTGCCTACAGGCCATACGACGGGTTGGGCAGGTGTGTTGGCGTTATTTATTCTTATGGTGCCCATTATTGTGAGAACGACAGATGATATGCTGAAATTGGTGCCTATCGAACTGCGTGAAGCAGGTATTGCGATTGGCGCGTCTAAATACCATGTCACGATGAACATCGTCGTTCGCTATGCAAAAGCAGGAATTTTGACGGGTATTTTATTGGCGTTTGCCAGAGTGGTTGGAGAAACCGCTCCTTTAATCTACACAAGCGGCTCGAGTGAGTTTTGGTCGACAGATTTAACAGATACGTTTCCGTCGCTAACGGTATCAATTTATAACCTGGCGACGATGCCCGATGATAACTTGGTTCAGTTAGGCTGGACGGGTGCGTTTTTATTAACAGCGATGGTGCTAATAATTAATCTGCTAGGCCGATATAGCGGCAAAAAGAAGAGAAGCTAAACCATGAAGAACATGATGGAAGTTAAAGGGTTAACGTTTACTTATAGTGGCGCAAATAAAGCCTCACTACTTGATGTGACCTTACCCGTTGAAAAAAATAAAGTCACCGCCTTAATTGGCCCCAGTGGTTGTGGAAAATCGACACTGCTACGTGGCATGAATCGAATTCATGATTTGTATCCAGGCCATACATACGAAGGTGTTATTAACTTGATGAATACCGATGGGAAGAGCTATACCAATATCTTGGATATTAAGAAAGAAGCCGACTTAATTCGCCTTCGTCAACGTGTTGGTATGATTTTTCAGAAGCCGACACCTTTTCCGATGACAATTTTTGAAAACATTGCTTATGGCCTTCGTCTTTCTGGCATTAAAAATAAAGCAGACCTCAAAGACATTGTAGAACAATCTCTGCGTGATGCTGCACTATGGAACGAAGCAAAAGACCGGCTGGATCATGATGCGCGTGGCCTAAGTGGTGGGCAGCAACAGCGTTTATGTATTGCTAGAGCTATAGCGCTAAAGCCTGAAGTTATTCTGTTTGATGAGCCAACAAGCGCATTGGACCCTATTTCAACTTTAGCGATTGAAGAAATGATTTCAGTATTGAGGGAAAAGTACAGTATCTGCATTGTGACGCATAATATGCAGCAGGCAGCGCGTATATCCGATTTTACGGGGTTTATGTATCTGGGTGAGATGATTGAATATGATCAAACGGATACCATTTTTATGAAACCTTCTAAAAAGCAAACAGAAGATTATATCAGTGGCCGTTTTGGCTAGGGAGATGACAATGAATACTGGACAGCATATTTCGCATAAGTTTGATGAGGAAGTTGAAGAAGTTACCACCAGTGTATTAAACATGGGGGGCTTGGTTGTTCAACAAATAGACAGAGCCATAAAAGCATTGTTGACGGGAGATAAGATGCTCGCTCAAGGTGTTATAGATGATGATGTAAAAGTAAACACATTGGATGTTGAAATTGATGAAATGTGTAATCGAATTATTGTCGTACGCCAACCAACCGCCACCGATTTGCGTTTAATTATGGCGATTATCAAAACAACGTCGGACCTTGAGCGAATGGGGGATGAGGCAAAGCGCATAGCAAGGCAAGCGATCGATATTTCTAAGCGGGGCGCATTGCCTGAGCAATTTGAGAGCATTGAGCAGATGTCTGCACGTGTTAATACGATGCTTAATAGAGCGTTAGACGCCTTTGCCCGTAGAGACATCGAAGAAGGATTAAAGGTCATTCATATCGATCGCAAAGTTGACAAAGATTATGAAAATTTAGTTCGCCAACAAATTACTCACATGATGGAAGACCCTAGAAAAATTCCAGTGGCGATTGATTTATTATGGGCCTCCAGGGCGCTTGAACGGATTGGTGATCGTTCATGCAATATTTGCGAATATGTTATTTACTTAGTGAAAGGCAAAGATGTCCGGCATACAGAGTTAAAGGAGCTAACAGAGCATTTTTGAAACTGAAGTTAGCCTTAGCAAGTCAACAACAAAACCTGCTTTTTAGCAGGTTTTGTTGTTTAGGGGCAAAAAACAACAAATGTCATCTGGTTGTCACATTGTTGTCATCTTAAGAACCTAAAATCCGTCCCGTGTTAACGATGTATCAAATTAAATACAAGGGATAAATAATGAAACAAACAAAACTATCTGTTGCAATTAAAGCAACATTATTGGGTGCGTCAATAGCGTTTGCACCAGCTGCATTTTCAGCTGATAAAGAGCTATTGGATATTTTGAAAGCAAACGGAGCGATTACTGAAGATCAGTACCTTGAGCTTTCTATGGCCAACATGATGGAAAAGCAAAAAAAACCATCAGACGAAATGCTTAAGAAAATGGCATGGGCTGGGAAAATTAAGATTAAAGGTGACTTACGTGTTCGTAATGAAAACCGCAGTTCTACAAATGGTGTAAGTACTAAAGGACGTCAACGTTACCGTGCTCGTATTGGTGTATATGCGGATGTAACCGACAATGTAAAAGCCGGTATTCGTTTTTCTTCAGGTAAAAACGATACGGCAACATCAACGAATGAAACAATTGATGACAACTTCGATAAAGATGACACCGGTATCGATTTGGCTTATATCAACTGGGAAGCATTAGATGGTCTTGAGCTGATTGGCGGTAAATTCAAACAGCCTTGGGAAAAAGTCAGTGGTGGTATGGTTTGGGATGGTGATTTAAACCCTGAAGGTGTCGCGGCAAGATACACATCTAAGTTAGGTGGCGCAAAAATTATCACTACACTAGGTATGTTGTCATTAGATGACAACGGAACAAGCAGCAGCGAAGACGAAACGATTAACTTTGGTCAAGTAGCCGCTAAATTTAAAGTGGCCGGTGCGAAAACTAAATTAGGTGTGAGTATTTATGATTTCTCTGAAGGCGATAACAATGCGCTTGCAATAGCTAAAGGGAATGACTCTACTGAATATCAATTGACTGAAGTTTTTGGTCAAACAAGTTTAGACTTGGGTTTGCCAATCAAATTATATGGTCACTACGTTGTTAATAACGATGCTGAAGGCGTGAATGATTCAGAAGATACGGCATGGTTATTTGGTGTTGGCACAAAAATGGGTAAATGGAAAGCCAGCTATGATTACCGTGATGTGGAGTTAAATTCAGTATTTGCAGCATTTAATGATTCTGACTTTGCTGATGGTTACACAGACTCTAAAGGAAGTCGCTGGAAATTATCTTACGCAATCAACAAAAACTTTAGCATTGGCACAACTTACCTAGATACAGAAATGGGTAGTTTAACAAGCAAAGGTGAAGGTGATGTAGATACTTGGCAAATTGATTTAAAAGCCAAATTCTAAGCAGTTAAAACATTATATCGTTTTGGGCCCCGACAGGATGTTGGGGCTTTTTTTTGTTTGCTATAAATGAACTAATAATTCGTTATGGTAGTTAGTCTAATAATTGAGAAAAGTAAGAAAATGAGCTGGTTAGTCAGCAATACCGTTCATATTGTCTAACGAGGGCGTCGCTTATCAGTTAGCGAGTGGTAAATATATAAACGGTAACTCTTTAAAAATCAGTTTTATCTGCTAAAGTTTTAAGGGTGGTGGGCCGATTATTTATTCATAATGAGAAGTCTGATGTATAAAAGGAAGGAAATGTTTTGGATTTAGCGACGTTAATAGGTTTTATAGGCGGGTTAGGTATCATTATTGCCGCTATTGCAACTGGCGGTGATGTTGTTATGTTTGTTGATGTTCCCTCGGTTCTGATAGTGGTGGTAGGTACTTTTATGGTGACTTTAATGCAGTTATCCATTAAAGAATTTTTAAGTTCTTTTAAAGTCGCCATTAAAGCATTTATGAACAAAAATGATAGCCCAATCAGTGTTATTGAAAAGGCTGTTGAATTATCTGATATTGCTAGGAAAAATGGTTTATTAGCATTAGAAGATCAAGAAGTTGAAAACGAGTTTTTGAAGCGTGGTTTAAGTTTATGTGTTGATGGGCACGATGCCGCAATGGTGCAAAAACTTTTGAGCCGTGATATGGATTTAGCCATTGGCCGTCATGAAGTAGGCCAGAATATGTGGAAGGCTGTTGGCGATATGGCGCCCGCCATGGGAATGATCGGAACCTTAGTCGGCTTAGTGCAAATGCTGGCAAATATGTCCGACCCAGCGGCCATTGGCCCTGCGATGGCAGTGGCCTTGCTGACAACATTGTACGGTGCCATTATAGCGAATGCTTTTGCATTACCAATGGCGGCTAAATTAGGCAGCATAAGCCATAATGAGCGGCTTAATAAAACGCTTATTTTGGAAACGATTCAAAGCATCCAAGAAGGCATGAACCCTCGTGTTTTAGAAACATTGCTTAAAACTTACTTGCCAGAAAATCAACGTTCTTCTGTTGGTGCGCAAGAGGAAGCTTAAGGCTAAAGTATGGGCTGTTGTTCAAAATGAGTGAAGAAAATTGTCCAAAATGTGAGGAAGGTCTCCCAGCATGGATGGGGACTTTTGCCGACTTAATGTCGCTGCTCATGTGCTTTTTTGTATTATTGCTTTCTATGGCAACGATGGATGCGAATCGATTTAAGAAAATGGCGGAGTCGCTCAATGATGCGTTTGGTGTGCAAAGAGAGGTTATAGCCTATGAAATCGTTAAAGGCACAAGTGTTGTTGCGCAACATTTTAGCCCTGCGGCCGGCGAGCCAACGATTATTGATGAAGTGAGGCAGCAAACAACTGATTCTGAAAGTGAGTTCCTGGGTAAAGACTCTGATTCGGAGTCTGAAGAAAAAAAAGAAAATGAAACCGCGGACCAAGAAGAAATAGAAGCCAAAGCACAAATTGTGACGGAGTACGTTGAAGCAACAGATAGCCCGAAAGACATTTTTTTTAACACCCTTCTTTAGCTGAACTTTTGAAGCTGTTATGCTTTTTTAATGGAACTCTCAGCGATACACAAAGCAATAATACGGCGAATGGCAGAAGGTCAATTTTTTTCGGGACGTCAATTAGCCGAAGAATTAAGGGTAAGCCGTGCTTCTATTTGGAATTATCTCAAATCACTTGAAGAGGCTGGATTTGAGTTTCATGCAGTTAAAGGAAAAGGAACCCGCTTAAAGGTACCTATTGAGCTGCTGGATAAGCAGCAAATTGTTTCAGGCCTGTCTAATGATAACCAATATTTGCTAAAACAATTAGATATCCTTGATGTGTGTACGTCAACAAACCAAGTTCTTGCTCAACAGCATGCCGTTAAGCCATTACCGAGTGGGTCAATTTGTATGGCAGAGATGCAGACAAAGGGTAGAGGGCGGTTAGGGAAAACCTGGGTGTCACCTTATGGGCAGAACCTGTATGTTTCTTTTTTGTGGAATTTTAAGGGGGGAATAGCGGCCTTATCAGGGCTAAGTCTTGCTTGCGGTGTGGCCGTTTGTCATACGCTAAAGAGGCTGGGTGTGGAGGGTCATGGTTTAAAATGGCCCAACGATATTTTATGGCAAGGTAAAAAACTGGGCGGCATTTTAGTCGACATTCAAGGCGAGAGTCAGGGCGGCTATACCGTTATTGTTGGTATTGGCTTGAATTACCAAATGAACCCCGATGTGTCCGAAACGATAGACCAGCCTTGGGTTGATGTGTGTAGTGCTTATGGCGGTGATATAAGCAGGAATGTATTGGCGGCAAAGTTGTTGGATAATGTTATGAGCTTGCTTCAACAGTATGAAGAAAGTGGACTCGAATCTTATACCCAGCACTGGAATTATTATGATTGTTATCGAGATAAAAAAGTCCGAATAATATCGGCTGGGGAGTACGAAGTGGGTATTGCAAAAGGTATTTCGAAAACCGGTGAATTACTTTTGTTAAAGCCGAATGGACAGATGAAAAGAATCCTGTCGGGAGAAGTCAGTTTGAGACTCAGTGATCATTAATGGCTCAGCTATATATCGATAGAGGTAATACAGCGCTTAAATGGCAGTTGCTTGAAGACGATGTGTTGCTTGATTCGGGCTTTTTTAAAAATGATATCGACTTGGTAACGGGCTTATCCTTTATGCCAAACATGGCGCTATCTCATCTTTTTGTTGCCAGTGTGGGTTCTGCAAATTTTCAACGCCAATTATTAGCCTGGGCGGAAGAAAAAAATCAACCTAAGCCTGTTTTTGTGGAGAGTGTGCGCGAATCATGCGGTGTTCTTAACGCCTATCAAGAAGCGAGGCAATTGGGTGTTGATCGTTGGCTGGCAATGATAGCGGCATTTAATAAATATGATGGAATGCTATGCATAGCAGATAGTGGGACAGCATTGACAATGGATTTTTTGCGGGGAAATGGTGAGCATATGGGGGGCTTTATCGTGCCGGGTGCAGAATTAATGAAGAACAGTTTGTTGCAAAATACGCAAAAAATTCATGTGGATCATGCGCGCCAATCTGATCAATTGGGACGAAATACGAGTGAAGCGGTGATGTTTGGTATAGAGCAAATGCTGAAAATTTTTGTTAGGGAGAAAGTGGCTGAAATAGAAAAAAAGCATCAGCAGGAGATAACCTTGGTGCTGGCCGGTGGTCATTCTGCAAGACTGGCTGAGGGTTTTTTAGGTAATGCGCATGTGGAAAAAAACCTTGTGTTAGACGGGTTAAAACTAGTGTCTAAGTGCTATAAATGAAGGGACTGTTTTTCTTGTTGTTTTTTTTAAATTTAGTTTATTTCTTTTGGTGGTTTACAGCAGGTGAAAACAAAATGACGGCAAATCAAGTGGCTCCTTTGTATAAAGACAGTCAGTTAGAGGAGCTTAAACCGGTTTCAAAAAAAGAGCTGGTTCACATGATGTCGAGCCAAATCTTATCGGAAGAGCAAATCGAAAAGCGTGATGTCGACCCCTTTGACGCATGCTTCTTATTGGGGGATTTTGAAGATGAAAATGAGGCAAAGGTCCTCTCAAATGGTTTGAAGGGTTTCGTTAAGGGCGTGTTGGTTGTTCCTATGGAACCTTATGAAGAGTATTGGGTGATATCGCCGTTGGAGGGTGATTGGAATCAATCTTTGCTTAAAGTTGAGCAGTTGAAAGAAAAAGGCGTCAAAGATTTATGGCTGGTGCCCAGTGGCCCCTATAAAGGGGTTATTTCTTTAGGTTTATTTGCCACGCAAAAAAGTACAGAAAAGAGAGTGAAAGAATTAGCTGAGAAGCGGGTGAAAACGGATGTTATCAGCAGAAAAAAATATCGCTATGGGGTAAAATTTGTAACGGAAGGTGATGTAAAGCCAATTCAAAATCATTTAAACAGTACCAGACCTGATGAGCTAAATCGTCTGCGTAAAATTGCATGTTAAGCATTGCCCAAGATAGTCATTTAGATTAGAATAGCCGCCCTGATGCTGGTGTAGCTCAGTCGGTAGAGCAGCTGATTTGTAATCAGCCGGTCGGTGGTTCGAATCCTCTCACCAGCTCCATTTTTAAAGCCCCTTAGTTTAAGGGGCTTTTTTATTGTTGGAAGGATTATAAAAAGCCCAGATAACTCAGTGGCTCTTTTTTTTATGTGCCTCGTATCGAACTTCGAGGGTGCTATCGCGCCAGGAACTCCAGCGTTAGCGCATTGAATTTTTCAGCATGTTCCCACTGCGCCCAATGTCCGCATTTGCTAAAGATATGAAGGTCGGCATTCGGAAGCCCCCAGAGAAACTTTAAGCCATGATCTAAAGGACAGAAGCGATCATCTCGCCCCCAAATAATAAAAGTTTCAGCCTGAATCTCTCCAAGATTGGGTGTGAAGTCGCTCACAATGACCTTTGATGTAGCAAAGCTTTTCATGAAGTTTTCAAGATGTTCAGGCTTTCTCATCATGTTTTCAAAACGCCCTTCAATGAGTTCATCGCTCATGAGAGAGGGGTCGTAGACAAACACTTCGATCATCTTTTTTAGGGCATCAAGTGATGGATTTTGATACAGATTAACCAGCAATTTAATGCCTTCTAATGGCATCGGCGAAAACATGCTTTGTCCACCACCACCTGCACCCATTAGTACCATTTTGTCCAAGCGCTCAGGGAATTCAAGGGAAAAGCTAAGCGCGCTGGCGCCACCCATAGAATTACCAATTAAGTGTGCTTTTTCAATACCCAGTTCATCCATCAAGCCTTTTGTCGCACGAGCATTTAGGACGTCACGCGCCAAATCCGTCACAACAGCATCAGATTTATTGAAGCCAGGGCAATCCAATAGAATGGTGCGGTATTTTTTTGAGAAAATATCGATGTTGCGAGAAAAGTTACTCCAGCCGGCAGCACCAGGCCCCCCACCATGAAGCATGATCACGGTTTCTTCACCATTCCCAGCCTCGTTATAGTGAAGCGTCATGTCCAGATCATTAATTCGTATATATTTACTCGTGTTTTGCTCAGTCAGCATGGTCATTTGTTTATCCATTTTTATAAGTATTTGAAATTAGATTTTACTAATATAACCATGAAATTACTAGGGTGTAATGTGTTACAGCATTGGATACCAAAAGATTAAACATAGTAAAAAGCGCCGTTTTATTCATCGTGTTGGATCATTTAAATGTAATCTTAAATTGCAAAAAAACGCTAAATTAGCGAAAATGTGCGGTTCAATTGGCAATATTAGTGTCGTTCATTTTCTTCTGGACTTGGTAAAAGTATTAGAAGAACTAGCTTTGGAAAGTAATATGAAAAAAACAATGTATGAAAAAATTTGGGATAGCCATTTTGTTCACCAAGAACCTGGTCAAGCCCCGTTGTTATATGTCGATAGGCATTTGATGCACGAAGTAACGAGCCCGCAGGCTTTTGAAGGCTTACGTATGGCGAATAGGCCGGTGCGTAACCCACACAGTATCCTGGCGACGATGGATCATTGTGTTCCAACGAAAGATCGTGATCTACCCATTGCAGACCCCATTGCTAAAAAACAAATTGAAACGATGGCTGAAAACTGTGAGGCTAACGGCTTAAATTTATACGAGATGAAAAGCTCCGATAA